>JACCDX011897054.1_pt1 | contig 10163 bp, 23 predicted proteins | sample 7449681 | NCBI WGS metagenome assembly JACCDX01 (sample SAMN15323450, study PRJNA562643) | freshwater metagenome | isolation source: river surface water | place: USA:Blue River Watershed | collected 2017-08-18
ATCATGACCAACAATGTATGAATCAGTCTTGGCATTCCACTTCATATCACCTGCATAACGAGTCATGATCTTTGCGACATTCTTCGGTTCAACACGAAAATAAATCGTCAGGTCAACATCAGTAAGAGTAACATTATCCTTTGCCTTCGGATTCATATTATCAACTTCAAGACCAAACTCCATCGTGTTAACTTCATGAATCGTCTTAAAAAGTGAAAAATAGACACCCGGAGGAAGTGTCTGTTCCTTTACCTGGCCGAAAGTAGATTCAACACCTGTGTTACCCGTATCAATTCGCGAACAACCAGTAAGTGCTGATGCAGTAAGGAGTGCAACAATAAACTTCTTCATACTATAGTTCCTTTCTTAGAACAACTTAACAGTGAACATACTGCCGATGACAGCAACACTGAACAGCATAAACATTGTACCAAACATAATAAGAATAGTCAACCGAGTTTTACTATTCCAAATCTTTTTTCTTTCTTTTTTGCTAACAAGGAAGAACCATGCAATAGACATGCCAATAATGCAGCAAAGTAAGATAAATGATAGCATTTTCATTTTACCACTCTGGGCCAAAAACTTTATCAGTTCGTTGATATGTCATATTCCAATCAACACCATAGGCTGGAACCACCAAAATTTTTTCTGGTAATCCGTTGATGTCTTTTGTACCTGCTTCACCACAAATAAAATATATACCAGGAAAGTTCTCTGGTGTCAAACGACGAAGAATCATAGCTTGCCGGTCACACCTTTCAGTAAGTCTCTTGACTTCTTTTTCAAGGCGTTCATTTTCTAGGATTAAAAATTGCATATCATCAAGACTCAGCATGTGCTTGCTCCAATAACCAGTCATAAACAGTTTGAGGGTGTTTATCAGTAAAAGTATCAGTAGCGCTGATATAACCAGCAGCAAATCGAAGTGCCTTTTCTAGTTCTTCGATTTGCTTTTCTTTATCAGAAATAGTTTGTTTCATTTCCATAATACCCCCTGGACCAGATAGAAGACGCTGAGCTTTAGCTTTAGCAACAAGCCATCTATCATAATACATATCAAGCTCGTCATCGTTATTCATCAGAAGTTTTCTCCCAAGCCCAATTTAAAGCGATCCAGTCCTCAATACAGTTCTCTCTTGTAATAAGTTCGTGACCTTTTCCATACTTATCGGCCATACGAGAACTCCAATGATCCCAATACTCAGAAATAATTTGATCTTCTGTTCTCTCAATAAGATCATTGCCTACTAGTGCATCTCCATGAAAAACAGGTTCATTGTAGCAATAAATCTTACTCACTATAATCAACCTTGTAAATCATCTTACGACCCATGTGAGCATTATCACTATCAGCTAGTATAGTATCAACCTCATCCTCAGACAGAACCCAACTAGAAAAGATATTTTCACCTACATGCTCTTGGTGAAAAGCTTTAAGACCGTCGTCTTGGCATACAACAGTATCAAGAGCATGCTCCTCACTTTCACAATCAATGAGGTATTGTAGCTTGTGCATTGAGATAGTTTCGACTAAAATCTTTGGCATAGGTTTCTCCTTAAAATCCTTATTGTTTTATAATACTACAGATAAGCAGTATATGTCAAATATCTGTCTTCTTTTGCATCTCTTTCAGAGTAATCCATTTTGGTTTAGGTTCGTACTCACAGTATAAAGTATTTTCTGAACCAATTTCTCCCCATACAGTAATTATGTCATATTCATAACTATTAGATAGGCATATAGTATGAAAGGCTAGATCAGATACCCGACCAAGCCCCCATAAATTATCTTCACAATCTTTACGAACTACATCTTCATAGTTGTCAATATTAGGAGGTTTTCCATACCAGTGAAAAGTAATTTTTGACCAATCTATGATACTCATTAATAACTCCATAACATCAGAGGATTATCTGATAGAATATCTAAATATCTTTTATCTATCAAAGTTCTATTGAATGGCTTCACTATAACATGAACGCCATTCTTTGTAGCATATTGATAGTGTACTGGTATCTGTAAGTCAAATAGTGCTACCCATAAATCTTGATATTCTACCTGACTATCACAATCAAACATCCAAAGTTTATCTTCTTTAAGAGTAGATTCTTTCACCATAAGACAAGAAACCCAATGGTTATGAAGATTCTTATAAAAATCTTTTGGAGTAGGACCATAATCTGCTTCTACAAGCTTATGCCTTAAAAGCCTAGATGCTTTGAGTATATCTCTTTGTGAGAGAGATACATAAATACGATCATTAGGTTCTTTTATCTTATTTAGTTCTTCTAACATAAGATGAAAGTGTTTTGAATTATTAGATACTCTAGTAGTTCTACGAGCTTTTGGTGCTCCATCTTTAGGACGAGATGCTAGCAATAGCAGTCTTACTCCTTCAGTATAACTATCTGGATGAGATATTATCATTTTCAATTTCTCTTTCAAAACAAATAGAAAAAGACATAGAGTAGGGTTCTACTCTATGTCTATTTAGTATGTCTAAAAAATATTAGTCATCTACTTGACCATGGTTCCAATCATAGCCGTTCCATAAATAACGTACACTATCAACTTTAGTTTGGGTGCTGATATTTCTGCGAATATGCTCTAGCAGCATAGTGCTAATATCTTTGCCGTCAAAACAACCAAATACGATTGAAGGAGCAAAGGGATCTTGAGCTTTTATAGTAGGCATCCAATTTTGAGCATAACTTTTCCTGTCAAGACCGGAAGCAGTTACCATCTTGAAATACTTAGTATAAATATCTACTTGCCTATCAAAACCTTCCCAAAAATCTTTTTCAAAAGTTATAACAGCTTCTAGATCTTCTTCTAGCAAGAAAGGCAGAACATCATCTAGCTTGTCGTTAACAATTAGATCAAGAATATTCTTTTCTTGAGAGATGGCTTCTTTATTTTTATGAATACGAACATACCAGTCACCTTTAACCTTGACCATATGCCCATCATCAAAACGAATGATCCAGCCCTCAATACCTTCACTCTGACGAGTATTATCTATCAAAGATTGCATCGAAGATGCACTACCTGGATAAGACTTTACATAATCAATACCATAGTGTCTAGCTCTACGAACCATCTCATTGTATGGAATGTATTGACCGCTTATATTATTTCTAATAGCAATCAAAACTAGTCTGTCAATTGGGTAGTCTACAACTATTTTATTTTTCCTAGAACACCACTCAAAGATGGGAGTATTATCTAAATCCATCTCTCTGTCAGCAAACTCTTGATAATGACGATGCTTTGCAACAAAGATTTCAGCGTTCATAGATACATCAGTAATTCCCATCTTGGTACCCCATCTAATATGATCAGACACTTGAATAGGGGTAACCATAGAACCATCTAGTTTTTCTAGAATGATGTGTGGTTGGGATAGATCTAGCTTGTTCTGTAGAGTTTCATCCTTCTCATTTACGTTAAAAAACTTATGTAAACGTCTAGCCATTATATTACCAGCTAGATCAAAAATCAAACCTCTACACTCTCTACGAACAGCGGCAGAGTTTAGAAGATCAGGGCATCTTTGAGAACCACAACCCTCCTTTTCAATTTCTGAAGAAGTTTTATTACATCCAGGGCAGTAATGAATATTTTTGCTTTCAGAAGTAGCAGGAAAAGTATCAGTTTTAGCTACTAAGTAGTTTACAACGTAACCCCAATCACGTTTAGCTATTACAAATTCGTCTCTATCTTGTATAGCAAAACGTATGTCTTCTATGTGATAAATATTAGGAAAATCATAATTCATTAAAAATCTCCTGGAGCAACCTGTAGTACTCTAATACCTTGATCTCTAAGTGCGTCAACAACTTGCTGACGATCATCAATCCATAAATAAGGCTTACCAAACTCTTCTACAATCTTATACAATAGCTCAACTTTTACAATAGAATCTTTTCTATAATCTTTGGAAGAACGCATATAAAGTTTGGTGTATTTGATATTGTGTTTACTTAGCCAATCTTCTGTAACCGTTCTTGTGTCTTCGCTCCTACCAGAACAGAGTAAGATAGTGCAATCTACACGGAGAAAAGTATTCAATAACCAAACAATATCTTCATAAGTAGAATCGTCAGGAATACCTAGATCAGAAGCTCGCCAGTTTTTTGGATTGGATGCAATCCAATGACTGCGATGATCATTATTGGCTAAAGTCCCATCAATATCAAATACAATTACCATAAAACCTCTTTCTCTATATCTTCAAATCTAAGTGACATTCTATTAATAACTTCTTGAGGGACGTTATGAATAGAACCATAATTGTGTTTCATTCTAAAAACTACATAAGGAATGTTATTTTCGGTAGCATAGTTTATATAAAAATCTATCTCTTTACGAGTTGTAAAAGTGTTGGATACTACCACATCTTTTTTATTATTAAGAAATATCCTTGTAGACTCTTGACACCAAGCATGTGCTTGCTTTATCTTAGAAGCATCATAAACATACTCACCAGTAGGTGAGGTAAAATACATATCAGCCTCAAGATGAACACAATCACTAAAATACTGCCTAGCAGCAGTAGATTTACCAGAACCTGGAAGACCACGAATCAATACAAGTTTATTAGACATTTCAACAAGTCACTTTTGTTGGACAATTTGGATGATAGCATACATAAGCATCAAGCTTACTCATATCACGAACACAAACTTTACAATTACTTTTAGTATAATTAGGATTAGGTATGACGGGAATGACAGGAGAAATTTCTAAGTAAGGCTTGTACATCTTTTTTACAAGCTCCATACCTGCCTGAAATCCATCATACCAACCACGTTTATAATCTTCTGATTCCATGTAACACCCTTTAAGATAAATTTAGGTGGAAGCTAGAATGATATTCAAACATCCCTCTCTCCCAGAATTTTTCTTTTCTAATAGGATCTGGAACTACATATTCTGATCCAGGAAAGTCTAGCTTTACGCCGTCATGAACCTCCGCTCCTATAGCATAGTAAGATCCGAAAATATCTGCAAACCTAGTGAGAGCACCATAAGAATTACCACTAGCTATTAGCACCATGATAGTTCTACCTTCACCTGTAGCAAAATAATCACATACTACTGTATACATCTTTTACTCCTTGGGCAAAGGAAAAATTTTCTTAATGCCTTTATTAAAGAATACGTTGTAAAAATTAACAGCTACAACCATTAGTAGCATTTTTGCTGGTTCATATAGAATACCAATATGATAAGCAGCAGCTATAACCCAACAAAGAGAGACTATCAAAAATAGAGTTCCAAGAGGAATATCTCGTTCTGTCTTATTCATCGTCAGCCTCTTCAACCTGAAGTTCTCCATCTGTATCGCTTGGATCGGTATCATACAAATAGTCAGACTCATAATCAAAATCTCCTGTAGAGATTTTCTTCTTAGCCTCTTCTGGAGAATCTGCTTCTACCATAAATACAGAATCAAATGTATAAGGAACGTACACTAGATACTTAGTCATAATATTTACTCCTGTTTTGAATTTCAACTTATAAATAATTATAACAAAAAAGAGGCTTGTTGCCAAACCTCTTTTGTATATGATTAGTAGTTGTTGTGCTTTAACTTAACAACCAACATCAGTATCGCTCTCTTCAGGAGGTGAAGATTTTTTTACTTCTGTTAAGCTAAAACTGTTATTACCTTTGTCTTCCCAAAACAACTCTGTTCCTTCACTCCAACCCATTTGACTTAATAGATCTGCTGGAAATGGCAGAAGAAGTTGACCTGTTTCAGGATCTTCTTCAACTTGAACTGTCCACATTTGAATCTCCTTCGAAAGGTGTAAACCTTTCTTTTTCAAACTTCATCATATATTCTAGCACTCTTATCAATCCTTGTCCAGCTAAAAAATTCTTAAGTTCGTCAGAACACTCAAATTCTATAGAAGCAGATCCGTCTGGATTATCTCGCCACTTAGTGATATTAAAATCATCAGCTTTCATTATTGTCTCCACGAGTTAATAATTTCTAACTTTTGTTCTTTTGATAGAGGAACATAGTCTAACTCTTCAGCCATACTATCTCCATTATTATAAGCCCATGTAAAAAAGTCAAATGCAGCTTTTTGAAGAACAGGGTTTTGAGGCTTTCTATGCATTAGAATATATGTAGGAGACGTAATAGGCCAGTCCCCTGACTGAAAAGTTTCTCTACCTGCTAGTACAATCTTATTGTTGACTTGTATCGTAGTATAAGCTAGCTTGTTTTGTTTAGCATAAGCATATTCTACATAACCGATTGAGTTACGTGTTTGAGAAACATTACCGGCAACACCTTCATTTCCTCTAGCTCCTACTCCTACAGGCCATTCTAGAGCGGTACCAATACCTACTTTATTTTTCCACTCATCACTTACACTTGCTAAATATTTTGCAAATATATATGTTGTACCAGACCCATCAGAACGACGAACAACAGTGATATTTGTATTTGGAAGATTAGCATTAGGATTTAGAGATTTGATAGCTGAATCGTTCCATCTAGTGATCTTACCTAAATAAATGTTTGCAATAGTAGGACCGTCAAGAGTTAAGTCTCTTACACCTTCTAAATTGTAAACAATAACATTACCACCAATAACAGTAGGGAATTGAAATAAACCATTTTTATCTAAATCTGTCTGAGTAAGAGGCATATCAGAAGCACCAAAAATAACTGTTCTTGCTTGAATTTGTTTGATTCCTGCTCCAGAACCAATACTCTGATAGTTTACTTGATTGCCTGTAGCACTTTTATAAGCATCTGCCCACTTAGAATATACAGGAAAAGGAAAGGTAGCTCCTGCTCCAGTTATTACATCTTTGGCGTACACAGTAGACGATACTACTAAACTAGCTAAAATTAAAGTAAATTTTTTTAACATTTTTTCTCCTTAATTTGGGGTATTTATATATTATTATAAGTTTATCCCCATTTTATTATTTCAAAAGTTCCATTATGATGTTCTACTAAAGCGGTACAGGACTCTACCCAATCTCCACAATTCATGTATCTAATATCGCCAATATCTCGAATATTAGCGTGGTGAATGTGTCCACAAATTATACCTTGTAGGCCTTTATTCTTTACATACTTTGTTAAAGTTTCTTCATAGTCTCCAATAAAGTTAACAGATTTTTTGACTTTATATTTTAAATATGAAGATAGAGACCATTGTGATAATCCAAGTAAGTTTCTAACTTTATTTAGTAAAACACTAATAGATATACTAACATCATAAGCCCAGGAACCAAGATGAGCTAACCATTCAGCGTTTCTCATCACAATATCAAATTGGTCACCGTGAGTAACAAGATATAGCTTGCCATCAACTCCAATATGAATTGCTTCATTAGCTATGATGATATGACCGAATTCATTGTTGCAATAATTCCTCATAACATCATCGTGATTACCTGGAATATAAACTATTTCAGTTCCTTTTCTGGCTTTACGAAGCAACTTTTGAACCACATCATTGTGATGCTGTGTCCAGATGTTCTTCTTTGACATAGCCCAACAATCAACAATATCACCAACCAAATATATCTTTTCGCACTCAAATGTTTTTATAAACTCAAGCAGTTTATCTGCTTGACTCATCTTAGTTCCTAAATGTATATCTGAGATAAATACTGTTCTGTAAGTGTTCATCTAAAATCCTTATAACCACTAGTCGTAGCTTTATCTTTAAAAGTAACGGATAAATAGTTTTTAAGATATAGCCACGTAGTAGTGATTACTCCTTGGTCTTTAAGCCTACGAGGAGAAGAATGTAATTTTAGTTTCATTATGAATTTAATATCACCATAAGGTTCAAGACGTTTTGCAGTCATAGTGTCTTCACCATAAAATGCAATGCTAACGTCATAACCATTAGCTTGATCTAGTGCTGACTTTCTTATTAAGCTATTACCGCCCTGTAAAAAAACACCTATAGTATTATTACTAACCCAAGCTAGATAATAATACACTTTAGTTAATATACGTAATGAGTTAGATACATTATCGTAAACTAAAGGGCCTGTTATAGCAGCTATTTTTGGGTTTTTTATGTTTGATAAGGCTGTTAACACCCAACCATCACTTAGTCTAGAGTCAGCGTCAATGTTAGCTATTAAGCCATACTTAGAGGCTTCGTAACCTTTTTGTCTCGCAAAAACTACACCTTTTTTATCTTCAAATACAACAATAGCCCCTTCTTGTTTTGCAATTAGGGCAGTGTTATCAGTGCAATTATTATCTACAACGATAATTTCGTAATCTTTAAGAAAAGCAGCTTCTTTTTTAATAGACTGTATGCAGTCTCTAATATATTTTTCTTCGTTATAGCACGGTATAATAAAAGATATTTCCATTAGTATATAATAGCATATAATTATTACAATTTTATGACAAGTATAGGTTTACTAAAATAGAAACTGCTGTACCAGCACAAAAACCAGAAAACCAATTAAGGGTGATATTACGACACAATAATAGTGCTACAGAAAGAAATATGTTAATTAACAACTCAATCATTCAGTGACGACTCGTTTCCATCCCTCACCAATTTTTACCCATAAATGACCGTCTTTTCCTACAGCCAAAGATACTTTTTTATCTTCGTCTGTATGGTTGTCTGACACAACCTTAAAACCTGAACCTACCTTTAGAGAAGAATTTTCAAAAGGTTTAGTCAAAGTAACAGTACCACCATTAATAATACCATATTTTGGAGGCGAAAAACTATCTAGAGAAGGTTTAGGAGGGGGTGGTGCTTTATGAGCGTTTAGAGTTAATAGCTCTTTGTCTGGAGCTAAAGATTCAGAGGGAGCTTTAGCTACTGCAGCAGTAGCCATTACAGCTCCTACAGGAGCAAAAGGTAGAAAAGCAAAAAATTTACGACGATTCATTTTGAACTATACCAATTAAATTGAAAGCAGCCTATAATTAAAAAACAAAGATATACATCATAATCTTCGTCATATAGTTTACGGTAACTTAACCCTAAAGAAGGGTAAAATTGCCACTGCATCAAAATTCCTTCCATATATAAATAGAATTTTTAGTTTTAAATTTTACATGGCTGTAACCTTCGTTATCAACCCACTCCTCAAGAATCTCAGTCACAGGTGTTGTCTGCCACCAATCTTGCATTGAGTATGTACGAGCATAAAAAGATCCAACTCGTACTCCACACCCTACACGAGGATATGTTTCGTTGGGGATAGGGTGATACCCCTCATTTGGATCAAGAATCTGACACATAGGACCAGAATCACCAATACCATCACGCTCACGAACAAGAGAATATTTCATTTTTTACCTCTAGTTTTTTTCGATCAAAACAACGAGCTTCACTTATCTCTATATTATCATATAGATAGTAATCTGGCAAGATAGATGTTTCTTTATCTCGATGACAATGAGCACTAATTATTGTTGCACAGGTCATAGGATCATAGTAAGACTCAACCATATCTACAGTCTTATTACAAATGCAACAATAATAAAAATTTATATCTTTTAGTTTAGATATCGAGTTCATCTTTTAATCTAGAGAACCTCTATACCTATCTCCAAGCGCGGCGCGGGCGGTGCGAAATGCCTGATCGAGTTCCAAGCTGACTCCGAACGGATAAAACATAACGAACATTGTTAGAGCCTCCCGCAGCCGCTCCTCTCTCGCGAGAAGGCGTTCGATCTCACTACGAAGATCATTGATTAGCTCAAACGTCTGATCCTGCTTGGCAAGCCAATCCAATGCTAGGTCTTGCTTTTCCTTTTGCGGTCGATCAACACGAGCATAGGGACAATCTTGACGTCCACAGTTGCTCTTATCGTCTTCAAAACAACGAAAGCATCCACGATCATGACTCATCACTTCTCCTCCTCTCCAAGGGCGCTTCTCGCGTAATTTGAGACGCAGGCCATGCAGGCTCCCCACATATAAAGCTCATGCGGGCACAGATCGAACTTTGAAGGCGTACCGTCAAATCGAAACCTCTTTGCGACAGGGCGCGGGACGCTCTGGGTAGCGATGCTCTCAAGGGCTTCCCGCAGAGTCGCTTCTCTCTCGCGCAGGCGTTCGATCTCGTCGGCGGCTTCGTCGCATATCACCCGCTCTGTTGTGCGTGCAGACATAGCTGCTTCACGCAGCCTCGC
>JACCDX010325749.1_pt1 | contig 10161 bp, 8 predicted proteins | sample 7449681 | NCBI WGS metagenome assembly JACCDX01 (sample SAMN15323450, study PRJNA562643) | freshwater metagenome | isolation source: river surface water | place: USA:Blue River Watershed | collected 2017-08-18
AAATTATTTATTCCCAATGGATTTCAAGATTCATATTATCAATTTTCACGAAAGATGATAACAGAGAAGAATATTGTTGATAAATTGACATTATTAATTCCTCAATTAAAAGAGTATTATATGAATTGTAAACATAAAAAATATTTAGAAAATTTAGATCCTAAGAAGTGCGTTACTATATTAAGGCAATTATTACGACTTTATGATTATCGCGTAGTTTCTATGGAAAAGTATCATAATGGTCAAAAGTTTTTATTATATAAAATTGAGAAGATTGAAATTGAAAAAGATAATTATCAAAAGAAATTAATTATTAAATTTGATGAATAGTAAAAATTATTAGAAAATATCTTTCTAAAAGATAGTATATTTTAGAAAAAAATGTTTAATCCATTTGCTCCTCAAAACAAAAATAAACAAAATAAAGTTAATGAACCGGATAATAATGCGAATGCTTTTCATAACATTATTCCAAGAAATAATCAAAATCAAAATCAAAATCAAATGAATGCTCTTCCCAAGAATAATCAAAATCAAAATCAAGTAAATGCTCTTCCCAAGAATAATCAAAATCAAAATCAAAACCAAAATCAAATGATAAATAATGCTCTTCCCAAGAATAATCGAAATCAAAATCAAATGATGAATAACGCTCTTCCCAAGAATAATCAAAATCAAAACCAAAATCAAATGATGAATAACGCTCTTCCCAAGAATAATATTATTGAGAAGAATGTTTTACCTATTGAACCACAATATATAAAGGGTAATTATAGTGATAAACATCATTATTTTATTGGATCGATTATTCATCGTAATGATGTTCGCCAATTGGTATCAATTCAAAAACTTTTAAAGAATCCATTATTTCAAAATCTTCGTTGGTCAGTTCCCTTTCATACACGTTATATTTATTTAGGATATATTGATTCGTCGGTTGCAACCGAGATGATGAATCGCATTTTTCATCCCTTATGTTTAGCCATTGCTGAAAAGTATAGTAAATTTACTTGTAAATATGAGAAGATTAAGTATCGTAGTAAACCTCCTAAAGATCGTGGTGTAAAGATTATTAGTGCTCAATATAAAGATGAAGGAAATTTGATATATAAAGTAATTATTCCTTACTTAAAGAAAGAGGGATTAAAGAAGGTTTATGATGTAGAAATGAAGATGGAAAAACCACACATTGATTTGCTTTATGGAAATTGCGACGATGCAACCTATCGTCAAATTGCTGCTTCAAGTCCAACTTTTAACTTTTCAAATAACCCAAATAATCCAAAAAGAATCAAATCTTTTGAAATTGATCATTTATGTTTAATTAAAGGAACCTCATATGTGCGTAAATTTGGTATTCCTTCGAAATATGATCGTCTAAATATTGAAACTGTCAAAGAGTTTTATTATCCACTTCGAACGGGGAACACGAACTAACCTCAATAAGGTTACATCATATTCCCCATTTCTATATCACTCCACTCTTGCATAATATATTGAATAATATTTTCATCAATCACATATTTCTTTTTTTGAATATCTTGAATAAAATGTTCAAAAGAATCTATTTTATGTAAAATGATTTGTTGTTGATAAATTTTTTTATAAAAGTAATAAACAAGAAGGGCTAAAAGTGCAATGATAATAAAATAAATAAGAAAGAATATATTTTTATAAAAGATCATTTTTATATTTATTTTATTTCTAATTCTATTTTTATCTTTTATACTATTTTGGAATACTATATTTTTTTATTTTTTTATTTCATCTTCTTCCGAAGAGCTCGATTCGGAAGATGATCTTCTCTTCTTCTCCTTCTTTTCCTTCTTCTCTTTCTTTTCTTTCTTCTTACTTAAATCAAAGATTGCATCATCTTCAATACTCTTTTTTTCACATTTGAAATCTTTCCAATCTTCTTCTTTAGGAATTACACTCTTTTGAACAGAAGGAATCTTTACAATCACCTCTTGACGAACTCCTTGATCAAATACAAAATCCTCTTTTAACACTCCATCTTGCGTCCAATATCTATAAACTCCGTGAACCTTTCCATTCACAAAAGTCATATGTTTCATCTTTGTACCCGTAATGTCATACCAAAAGTCACAAGCTCCATTTAGAATTCCATTACTATAATGTGACCGTTCATAATAAATACCATTTAGATAAAAGCGTTCATAAAGTCCGTCTAACTTTCCATTCACATAATTGCAACGTTCGATGATTTTATCACCCACTTTTACAATCCACGTACCATTGCGTACAAATTGATTTTGATCTTCCACAATTTCGTGACAAGTGGGACAAGTAATCAAATGAATCGAGTCAAATGTGTGGGCGTGTTCAAGAAACTCTTCGAAAGGAAATGTATGAGTTTCGATATCCTTCTTCTTTTTATTGTAACAATAAAAAGATATATTTTTCTTCGTACTCTTCTCTTCTTCTACTTCACTGATATAATCACTTCCACATGAGGTTGTGTATGAGTTGGTATAAGTTAAAGATTGATTTTCAAGCTCTTCCATAATATCCATTTTTTTCTTGGAATAGTTATAAAGAGTCTTACGGTGATCAAAAATAAAAGAAGATCATTTTTTTGATTTTTTTTATTATTTTCTATTTTTTATAAATGATTACTTTTTTATAAATGATTACTTTTCTATAAATTTTTTATTTATAGAAAAATAAATCCAAATGTGTAAAAGTAAAAAGTAAAAAGTGAAAAAAGTAAAAAAGTAAAGAGAGAACTTTTTTTAGGAGAGAAGTAGGGTATAGAAAAAAAAAGAATTTATAGAAAAGAAGAAAAAAATGATTTTTGATTTTGAAAGAACCTTTTTTGAAAGCAGTTGACTTAAAAGTAATTTACCTAAGTAAATTAGATCCCAACTATTCGAAAAAATGTCTGACATCTATCAATTTCTTGAGCTCCGTCGTGTTGAGAAGGGTGCAGAAATGTCCCACACCTCAATGGGAAAGCCAAAGGGATCGTTTATGATTAAGAAGAATGAAATGGGTAAATTCTTTGAGCTTTATGATAAAGCTCTGCAAAAGGGTGATGATCTTTGTCTCATTGAGCGTCATATTGAATATGGTCCAATGGTCATTGATCTTGACTTTGAGTATCTTCCGGATGTAGATGAGCGCCAACACGATGAGGAGCATATTCGTGGTGTGGTGAAGCTCTATATGGAGGAGATTGTGAATATGTTCAATTTGGAAGCGGATGATTCGAAGTTAACGGCCTATGTATTTCAGAAGCCGGCTCCTTATCGTGAAAAGGAGAAGAATAGTGGAGATGCGGATGGAGCTGGTGCGACTACAGGTGGAAACAAGTACAAGAGAACAAAGGATGGAATTCATATTATGTTCCCTTTTATTGTGAGTACTCCGGAGCCGCAGTATTTGATTCGTGAAAATATATTGAAGCGAATTGGTACGGTATTGGATGTGCTTCCGCTTGTTGTTCCGAAGAGTAAAGAGGGGCATAATAGTTATACGGCGGTGGTGGATCGTAGTGTGATTCAGGCAAATGGCTGGTTTCTCTTTGGCTCTACGAAGCCGGGTCACGAGAAGTATGAGCTGAATTACATTTATAAGCACGATATGACTTGTATTGATTTTGATGCGGTTCTTCAAGATATGTCCCAAGATGAGATTGGAGGTTATTTCAATAATATGAATCCGACTCGCTTCTTCTCGATTCGCAATAAGAATGAAACCGACATTGTGCCGGTGCGTGAGGAGAATCTCGATGCCATTGGTCGTTTCCGTGCATCGGAGCAAAAGAGGGCAAACAAGAAGAAGAGTATGAATGAGAAGATGAATCCTGAGGAGACAAATTTGATCAAGCAATTTGTGCAAATTATGAGTGACAAGCGTGCTAATGATTATGCATCGTGGATTGAGGTTGGATGGGCGCTTCACAATTTGGGTCCTGAAAATCAAGATCTATTAGATATTTGGGTGGAGTTCAGCAAGCGATCTCCAAAGTTTGTCGATAGTAGTGAGTGCGAGAACCTTTGGGAAAATATGAAGGATGAGGGACTTGGTATTGGTTCAATTCGTTATTGGGCGCGAATTGATAATCCGGATATGTACAAGAAGATTATTATGAATGATATCAATAAGATGATTGAGTCTTCGATTAAGACCCCGACCAACTATGATATTGCATCGGTGCTTCACAGGATGTTCCGATATGATTATAAGTATAGTAAGGAAGGTGTTTGGTATTACTTTGACAATCATTTGTGGCGTCAAAATGAGGATGGTATTATGCTTCGAAACAAGATTTCCACGGATTTGTGTGAGAAGTATGCGTATATGATTCGTGATAATAATAAACGGATGATTGAGGATAATGAGATGACGGATGAGGAGAAGGAGGATATTAAGTCGCGTAATAAGGAGATTCTGGGTATTATTGCGAAGTTGAAGACGACGAGTTTCAAGGAAAATATTTTGAAGGAGTGTAAAGAGCTCTTTTATGATATTGAGTTCATTAACAAGCTGGACGAGAACTTCTACTTGATTGCTTTCAACAATGGTATTTATGATCTGAAGCGTGGTGAAATGCGTGAAGGTCGCCCGGATGATTATGTGACATTGAGCACTCGTATTAACAAGATTGACTTTAGTGAGGAGCACGAGCAGTGGCCTGAGCTAAGCAAGTTCATTTATACCATTTTTCCGAATGAGGAGAAGCGAGAGTACTTTATGACTTTCTTGGCGACGTGTCTTCAGGGTTTGAATGCAGAGGAGAAGTTCCGAGTGTGGACGGGAAGTGGTTGCCACGCTAAAGATACCCGCATTATGATGGCAAATGGATCTTGGAAGATGGTTCAGGATATTCAAGTAGGTGAGCAGTTGATGGGTGATGACTCAACTCCCAGAAATGTTCTTGAACTGAAGCGTGGATTTAGTGATATGTATAGGATTTATGGTGGAGGTTTCAAAGAGTTTATTGTAAATGGAGATCATATTCTTTGTTTGAAAGATTGTGATAAGAATGTAGTTGAAATGAAAGTAACTGAATATCTTGATATGCTTGGTGGTGGTTTCCGTTGTTGGAGATTAACTGAAAATAAACGTGAAAAAGATGAAATTATGATGCTTTATAAAGTGGATGGAAGTGAATTTACTTTTGAAGTTGAAAGGGTTGAATCTGATTTTTATTATGGTTTCCAACTGGATGGTAATCATCGGTATGTGATGGATGATATGATCATTACTCATAATTCAAATGGTAAGTCGAAGTTAGAGGAGCTCTTTACCGCGGGTTTTGGTGAATATACCATTAAGTTCCCGATTACACTTTTAACGGGTAAGCGTGCGGCGTCAAATGCGTGCAGTCCTGAGTTAGTGAAGGCGAAGGGTAAGCGCATTGGTTACTTTGTGGAGCCGAGTGAAGGTGAGCGTGTCAATGCGGGTTTAATGAAGGAGTTTACGGGTGGTGACAAGATTTACGCGCGTGGTTTGAATAAAGATCCCATTGAGTTCAAGCCGCAATTCAAGCTTTCGCTGCTCTGTAATGATGTGCCGCACTTTCCTCCCAAGGATACGGGTGTATGGCGTCGTGTGGAGATTGTGGAGTTTACATCGAAGTTCGTGGAGAATCCCAATCCGGAGGATCCCAATCAATTTCCGATTGATAATAAGATTACGGAGAAGATTCAACAATGGAAGGAGCTCTTTATGGCTTATTTGATTGATGTGTATTATGCGAGATACAAGGTGAATGGAATTAAGGTTCCTGAGGAGGTGTTGCGCTTTACCATCGAGTTCCAGAAGATGTTTGATATGTATTCGGAGTTTATTGACAATGTGATTGTGGAGACGGGTATTGAGACGGATGTGACTACACTGAGTGAGTTGCACGAGGAGTTCAAGAATTGGTATTTGGAGACTTTTAATAATCCAAAGGTGCCGACAAAGAATGAGTTCCGCCAATATATGGAGAAGACGTATGGTAAGAAGCGTGTCACTGCATCGGAGATCAAGGGTATTAAGTCGAAGATGAAGATTGAGGAGGAGCGTAAGAAGAAGGAGGCGGAGGAGCGTGCCAAGCGTCGTGAAAATGGAGAGTATGTGGAGGATGATGAGGAGGATTATCCTTTTAACGATGATGAGGAGATTGGTGCTGTTCCACTTACTCCGGAAGAGATTGCGGCATTGGAGGCTGAAGATATGAATTTCGAGGATGAGTATATTATGAATGAGGATCCGGAGTTTAATGCGAAGTATCGTAATCCGGATGGGAGTTTAAAGACTCCTCCTAAGTTGAAGGCAATTACGGGAAATATGCCGATGATGAATGCTCCTATGATCCGAAGTATGGGTTCTGGTGGTGGCGGAGCTGCAAATGAGAATACACACGTGACAACGAAGAATAATGAGTATAATATCACAAGTATGGATCAGTTGCGGAATCTGAATATTCCTGGAATGGAGAATATTGATGATAATCCGATCTTGAAGGCGATCTTTAGTCGTGATATGAATCAGATTCGCAATCTCCAATACTTGGATATGAAGCAAACGGGTCCGAATACATATGCTCTTCCGGAAACAACGTTACCTCCAGTAAAGACGGTGGAAACTTTTGAGGATGATAATGGAAATCGTACGACGACTACTACGATTACGACAACCAAGAATATTCCGGTGGTGAAGTTTGAGGGATTGCCTCCGGGTTTCAAGGGTAATCCTTTTGCACTGATTGCGGCAAAGCGTCCCCCGCCTCCTCCTCCTCATCACTTTGCGGCGGCTCTTTTGGCAACAATGCTTGCTAAGCGTGAAATGGAGGAGGAAGAGCGGGAGCGTCGTCGCCGTAATGGTGAGCCGGAGCCTCCTGCACCTGAGCCTCCTCTTCACGGTGAAGAGGATGATCTTCCTCCGGATCATCCGATGCTCTTTACTTTTGCGGCAATGATGAAGAATATGATTGAGCGGGATATTGAGGAGAAGGTGCGAAATGATCCGAATATTCCTCCGCATATGGTGCCGTATCACGTGGATCGAATTATGAAGCACGTCTTTGAGGATGATGAAGATGAGGAAGAGTTTGTGCGAATGATGCGTGAGAAGGAGATGAGAGAGAGGCAAGAGAGGCAAGAGGAGGAAGAGAAGAGTGAGATTAAAGTAGAGGATGTCGATGAGGTGAAGATTGAGGAGGTGGTACAGGAGGTGCAAGAGAAGAAGCCGATGAAGCGTGGTCGCAAGCCAAAGAGTCAAACCGAGTAAAGTAAATGTTTGATCACTCTTTTTGTAAATATCAATAAAATATCTTTGTAAATATCTTTCATTATTATAATTTCATTATTATAATTTCATTATTATAATTTAATTTTTATAAATCATTTTTTTCAAATAAAAATAAGTTATAATCAAATAAAAAAATTATTTTTTATGAGTAAAGAGATATTCATAAAAAAAAGAAAAAAAGAAAAGTATGAGTGGAACATTTCATTTAATCGCAAATGGTATATTTACGGGTTTAGCCATTATTGGTTTTGCAACGATTTCAAATAAAGTAGGTAAATTTATTAAAACATATGAAAGTGAAAAGGATGAGCACTTTAAGAATGCATTTGATAAGAGTATGAATGAAACAATTAGCGATGTGCACTCTTGTATTGAATCCGTAAGTGTCATTACAAATGGTATTACCAAAGCATCAAGTGTTGGTATTGATTTATTTACGGGAAAGAAGGTAATTACGAAGAAGAAAGGAAAGATTGCTATTGTGGAGCAATCGAAGGCGGAAAAGCAGAAGATTGATGAGTTAAGTCAAAAGTTAAAGAAGTATGAGTCGGAGATTAAAAAGTTAAAGAAGAAGAAGCAAAAGAAGGAAGATGAAGAGGATGATGTATCTTCGGTATCAAGTTTAAGTGATGATGAAGGTGAAAAAGAGTATACGCTTGAATAATCTTATTTACCATAAATTATTTATCCTATTTTATAATAGTAAATAGTAGTAATAGAGTATATTATAATATGAATTTTATAGAAGAAGATTTATTAATACCTATTCGTCATTCTCTATCTTTAATTACACCACATAGTGATGTGGAACACTTTACGGAAGATGATTATGTAAAAATACAAGATACATTACAAAAATTAAAGGAGAAACAAAATGCATTAGATAATCAAATTAAGAGTCGTCAAGATTATGTTTCAACAATGGATGAAAAATATAATAAGTATACAACATTTTATCATATGTTTGAAAATACGGAAGAGCGTAATCAATCATATGTAAAGATGTTACTCTTTTTAAGTACAATTATTTTTATTCTTATTTTATTAATTGTTTCCTACTTTATTTATCATAAGAGTAGATCTTATGTATAAGAGAGTAAAGAGTTAAATTAAAAAAAGAGAAGAATCAAAAATATAGAAACGTATGGGAAAAATATACTTTTCTAATATAGAAGATAAAAAAAGATTTAAAATAAAATGAGTGCATCTATAAGTACTGCTGAACTTCAAACAAAAATAAATCGTATTGCTACTCAACAAACTCAAATTCAAGATAAGAGTAATATTGCTTTAACACGTAGTCGTATGTTAGAGATTGCACAAGAGCGAAATATTTTTGCTCGCAAACTTTACTTTACACTCATTGCCTTAATTGTATTTATTATTATTGTTTCTTTACTCATTTATACAATGAAGAAATAATAGGAAAAGTAGCTATTTACCATTTTTAAGAAAATATGAATACAAAATATCATATAGAAAAATAAAAAATATCGTTTAATTATAGAGTATAATTAAAGATTGAATATAAAATGTCGTCCTCTGAATTAACACGATCATTAGATGATATTTTTAATAAAAATTATGATCGAAATAACCAACTTGATTCAAAAATTAATACCAATGAAGATTTAATTAAAACCTATATGGATGCTTATGAAGAGCAATCATTAAAGAACTCATCTCTTCAAATGATGACACTTGCCGCTTTTTTAATTTTAATCGTAGTCACTTTATATTATTTTGGTCTCATTCCTTCCACAATGATTTTAATGATTCTTGTTGTTTCTATCATTGTTTTAACTATGTTAGTGATCTATTATCAATATTATCAAACTGATTATCAATCATATTTAGATCGTATGAATCGTGCTACACAAAAATCATTGGCATCCAACGATGTAATAAAACGCCCATTAGGAGATGAGCTAAGTTGTGACCCTCAAACTCTTGAAGAAGAAGAGACCTATGATGATCCAACTTCAAGAATGAATGGAAAGAGTATGCAAGCCAGTTATGATAAATTGCTTGTTAGCGATAGTAATTATGATGTTTGGCTGAATGGCGATCATCGCTCATCAAAGGCAATTAATGAGAATACTAAGCGTTTGGTAGATGAAAATATAGGAAATAAAAATATTAAGACATCGAATGATTATGATCTTCGTGATAAATTAGTTGATCTTGATTCTAATTATGCAACATATTATGATTGTGAATATACAGGAACATTAACCAATGGTATGCCAATTAAGAGAAAGTACGAAAAGAGTACTATTCCTTGCAATTATTATATTAATTATAAAGAGATTGCAAAGTATAAAAAAGATGGTAGTAACTTTATTAAAGTATAAATAGATAGGAGTAAGATCGGAAGGTATTTATGTAAACTTTTTATATAAATTTTTATATAAAAATATAGAAAGAATATCATAGAAATAATATCATAGAATAGAATAGAATAATATATATTTAAATATGAATCCAACTCAAAAGAATCGTGATGTAGACTCTCTTTTATATAGTCGCACTCGTGGTGCTGATACTGTTGAACATTTAACATTAACACCAACTACACAATTAGATGCTATCTATGTAGATAATATTTTGGAAAAAGATAATATTTTAGATAATGTGGAGTCAAAGATTACATCGAATAAGTTATCCGTTCAGGAGTTAACAAATAATACTGAAGAAACCTATCGTATTATTTATGTTATTTTTATTACAATTCTTGTACTCGTCTTATTAGGAGTATTTACTTATATTAAAAATATATTGTCCATGAGTGATAAAATATATATGACTTTTGTAGCTTTTATTTTAGTAAGCTATCTCTTTTATATTATGTACTTATATAATTGGATGTATGCAAAAGATAGTATCAATAAATTAAAT
>JACCDX010711831.1_pt1 | contig 10158 bp, 7 predicted proteins | sample 7449681 | NCBI WGS metagenome assembly JACCDX01 (sample SAMN15323450, study PRJNA562643) | freshwater metagenome | isolation source: river surface water | place: USA:Blue River Watershed | collected 2017-08-18
CGAGAGTGGGTTGGTAACCTACGGCAGAAGGCATCCTTCCTAATAAGGCGGAAACTTCAGAACCGGCTTGGGTGAAACGAAATATGTTGTCAACAAAGAATAAGATGTCTTTTCCTTTACCTTTACCGTCTCCATCACGAAAATATTCGGCAATGGTTAAACCGCTCAAAGCAACACGGGCTCTGGCACCAGGGGGTTCGTTCATTTGTCCAAAAACAAAAGTAGCTTTAGATTCTTTAAGTCCTTCCATATTTACTTTGGAAAGATCCCAGCCACCTTGTTCCATACTATGTTTAAAATCATCACCGTATTTCATAATTCCAGCTTCAATCATTTCACGAAGTAGGTCGTTTCCTTCGCGGGTACGTTCGCCAACACCGGCAAAAACCGATAAACCACCATGACCTTTGGCAATATTATTAATAAGTTCTTGAATGAGAACTGTTTTTCCTACGCCGGCACCGCCAAATAGTCCAATTTTACCACCTTTCGAGTAGGGTTCAATCAAATCTATAACTTTAATACCGGTAAATAAAACTTCTTTAGAGGTGCTTAGGTTTTCGAAAATGGGGGGTTGGGAGTGAATCGAGCGACCGTTGGTTTTATCAACCGCGGGTAAACCGTCTATAGCATCACCGGTAACGTTGAATAGGCGACCTTGAATTGCTTCGCCAATGGGCATTGTAATAGGTTTGCCTAAGTCGGCAACTTCCATACCGCGTGTGAGTCCATCAGTGCTATCCATAGCAATAGTTCTAACGCAATCTTGACCTAAATGTTGTTGTACTTCTAAATATAATTTTTCGCCGTTGGTTTTAATAAGTTCAAGGCAGTTGTAAATTTCTGGTAGTTTGCTATCACCTTGAAAGGAAACGTCTACCACAGCACCAATAATTTGATTGATTTTACCTTTGTTTTGCATAGTATTCAAAAATTTTGCAAATGTACGACTTTTCGCTGAAATTCAATAAAAAAACCTAATATTTTATGGTGAAATGCCTACGTTTTTATACCGAATTAAGTTAAATTGGTTTTAATTGACCTTCATCTAAATGTAAGCGATGATTGCCCCAGGTTAATTCTTGGGTTGTGTTTGTGGCTAAAATAACTAATTGGTTTGAACATTGGGTGTTTAATATTTCTTTCAATAAGTCTTGACTGGATTCGTCTAAGTTTGAAAAAGGTTCGTCTAACAAAAGGCAGCTAACATCGCTAAATAAAGCTTGCGACCATTTTAATTTTTGTATCATACCACTACTATAGGTTTTAATTTTGTGGTTTTTTAATTTGGATAATTTTAGAAGGTCTAAAATTCGGTCAATAGTCCATGTAGCTTTAATCGGTTTTTGATTGAAATGAAAAGCTAAAAATTCTACAGCGCTTAATTCGTCCATGATTTCTATCCACGGCGCACAAACAGCAAAATTTATATAAGGTAATTTTTGGGTTATAAATGAGCCTTCAATTTTTCCAGAACTTAGACCTTCAATACCGGTGATGATTTTTAATAAAGTAGATTTACCGCTTCCGTTCAAACCATAAATAACATATTTGTGCGGCTGATTAAAGCAATAGTTTATATTATCAAGCACTTTTGTAAAGGGCTGTTTATGCCAATATTTAGTTGCGTTTTGAAGGGAAATGGTTAGCATTGTTTTAAAGCCATTTCTAAGTCTTCAATTAAATCTTGGGCATCTTCAATACCAATACTAATGCGTATAAGTCCGTCAGATAAACCATTCGCTCGACGAATATCTGCAGGTATCGAGGCGTGGGTCATGGTAGCCGGGTGATTAATTAAAGATTCAACGCCACCTAAACTTTCGGCTAAGGAAAATAATTTAGTATTAGAAACAAATTTTTTTACTAAATGGTCGGCGTCGTTTTTTAATTCAAAACTTAACATGCCACCAAAACCCGACATTTGCTTTTGTGCCAAAGCATATTGAGGATGGTCTTCAAAGCCACACCAATAAACTTTTTTTATCTTGGAATGTTGACGAAGATAAGGAGCAATAAGAGCACCATTTTCACAATGAGCTTTCATGCGAAGGTGAAGGGTTTTAATGCCTCTTAGAACTAAAAAACAATCAAAAGGTCCGGGAACGGCTCCACAAGATTTTTGAATTAAATATAAATGATCGTAAAGGTCTTTACGATTTAACATGATAGCCCCTTGAATAACGTCGCTATGACCGCTTAAATATTTTGTGGCGGAGTGAAATACAATATCTGCTCCTAAATTTAAGGGGTTTTGTAAATAAGGGCTGGCAAAGGTATTGTCAACTACGGTGATAATATTTTTGGGTTTAGCCCAAGAAGAAATAGTTTCGATATCGCTCAATTGCATGAGAGGATTGGTAGGTGTTTCTAACCAAATCATTTTTGTTTTAGCAGAAAAATGTTGTTCGATTTCTGATTGGTCGGAGGTATTCACGTATTTAAAAATCAATCCAAGTGGTTTAAAAATTTTGTCAAACAAACGAAAAGAGCCCCCATAAAGGTCTTTACAAGCAATGATTTCATCGCCAGGGGTACATAATTTCAATATTGCATCTGAAGCAGCAACACCGCTGGAGAACGCTAACCCATATTGGGCATTTTCTAATATGGCAAAAGCCGTTTCTAAAGCACTACGGGTAGGATTTTTACTGCGAGCATACTCAAAACCTTTATTGATACCCGGTGCTTCTTGAACAAAGGTAGAAGTTTGAAAAATGGGGGTCATAATAGCACCCGTTGATGGATCTGGTTCCATTCCAGCATGAACAAATTTAGTGGACCTTTTCATAGATTGAATTATATTTATTTCAAACAAAGTTACTATTTTTTCAGCAATTATAATTCTGGTACTAAAAAGAAAATTTAGTTAACAATAAAGCCCAGCCCAAATTTATATCCAATTTATATCCTATCTTTGCTGAATATGGCGGAACTTAAAAAAGAAAAATCTAATTTAAAAATCCTAATAAAACTCTACCCCTTTATTCGTAAGTATCCTCGTTTATTTTGGGGGAGTATCACCATTTCAATCATTTTAGCTTTACTCATTCCTATCCGACCATATCTTGTTCAATTAACGATTGATTTAGCCACCCAAACCATCACTTTCCTTCCAGCCAAGGTCGAAAAATTCCTTCCAGCCCTTTTCAAAAAAGATACACTAAGTATTATTTGGGGCTTGGTACTTATTCAATTGATATTTTTGGTAATAGAGTTTTTGTTGAGATTTTTTTATGGACTCATGAGCAATAAATTAGGGCAATCTATTGTATATGATTTAAGATTGGTTGTTTTTGAAAAAATTCTTCGGTTTCCGGTAGCTAAATTCGACACCACCCCCATAGGAACTCTAACTACCAGAACCATTAACGATATTGTAAGTATTCAAGAAATTTTCTCTGAAGGATTAATGTCTATTACCGCCGATATTTTGAACATTTTTGTCATTTTGGTTTTTATGTTTTTTTTAGACTGGAAAATGAGTTTGGTTAGTTTATCCAGTTTTCCCATTTTATTTATAGCGACTTATATTTTCAAAGAAGCTGTTAAGAAAAGTTATCAAAAAGTAAGGTTGGCGGTTATTAAATTGAATACTTTTGTTCAAGAACAACTCTCTGGGATGCTGATTATTCAATCTTTTACCCGAGAAAAAACAACGTATGACCAATTTAAAAAAATCAATCGAGAGCATCGCCAAGCCAATATGGATAGTATTTTCGCTTATGCTATTTTTATTCCTTTGATGGATGTTATTCTATCTTTATCCATTTCTATCATGGTTTGGTACGTTATTGATAATTCTTTAGATATTGGAAAACTGACGGCATTTATTTTATATTTGAATTTAATTTTTAGACCGATTCGCTTTATTGCCGATAAATTTAATACCCTTCAAATGGGGTTAATTGCCGCGGAACGCGTTATTGAATTGTTAGAACAACCCATAGACGACACCATGAAAGCCGGAAATTTAAAACCCGCCCTCTCGGGAAATATAAAATTTGAAAACGTGTGGCTATCTTATATTGACAATAATTGGATTCTTAAGAATATTAATTTTGAAATTAAAGCCGGTGATGTTATTGCTATTATTGGAAAAACGGGTAGTGGAAAAACGAGTTTGGTTAGTTTGATTAATAGATTGTACGAGTTTCAAAAAGGTAAGATTTATGTAGATGGGGTTGACCTTAAACTGATTGATTTAACTTATTTAAGGTCTAATATCAGCGTTGTTTCTCAAGATTTATTTTTATTTTCAACTACGATTAAAGAAAATATCTTATTACAAAATAACGAAATTGAATTGGAAGAAATTATTAAAATTGCCAAAAACTTAGACGTTCACGAGTTTATTTCAAGTTTACCACTCGGGTACAACCAACCTGTTTTAGAACGAGGAAGCTCTTTAAGTACTGGTCAAAAACAAATTATCACCTTCATTCGAGCACTCGTAAACCACCCAAAAATACTAATCCTTGATGAAGCGACGGCTTCGGTGGATAAAAATACCGAAGAATTAATTCAAACTGCTACTAAAAAAATGATTGCTAATAGAACCACTTTTATTATTGCTCATCGCCTATCCACCATTCAATTTTCGACCAAAATTATGGTGTTAGACCATGGTGAAATTATTGAATTTGGAACGCATCAAGAATTATTGAACCTGAATAATCATTACGCCAAATACTATTATAAACAGTTGAGTGAATTGACTTCAAAAGAATCGTAAATCTTTCCTTTCAATACCATTTATCAATTTTTTAAGACAAAATACAGTTTATTTTGTAAATTTGCCGATATAGGGTTACGATTTTATGAAAAAAATTAAATATTTTTTTAATCCGCACACTTTGCGTTTTGAAAAAATTGAAACTAATTTGACAAAAAAAATTTTAAACGTATTAGGCTATTTAGGTACCTCCATTTTTTTTGGTGTGGTCATTATTTTAATCATTTTTAATTATTTCGATTCCCCTAAAATTAGATATTTGGAACTCCAAAATGAGGTTTACACTCAAAACTACACTTTGTTAAAAGATAAAATTAACAAGCTTATTGTTATGATGAATGATTTAGAAGACCGCGATAATTATATTTATAAAGCCCAATTTAACGCCTTTCCTTTACCCGATAGTGTGCGAGCGAAAGAAATAGAAAAAAGCAATAAAGTGAAACTTTTTGAAACAACCAGCCAATCAGATATGATAAAAAATATGGCGTCTCAATTACAAAATTTGGAGTTACGAATGGTTTACCAACAAGAATCATTTCAAGAAATCACGGAGCAATTGAAAAATAAAGAAAAATTATTAACTGCAACACCTTCTATTCAACCCATTAGTAATAAAAAATTAATTAAGTTATCTTCTGGCTTTGGTTATCGGATCCATCCTATTTATAATATTTATAAATTTCATTATGGAATTGATTTGTCTGCCCCCATTGGTGCTCCAATTTATGCCACTGCTGATGGACGAGTAACAAATGCTGGTCTAAATTCTGGCTATGGATTAAACGTAGTTATCAATCACGGATTTGGTTATGAAACTTTATATGGACACATGATTAAAATTAATGTTAGAGATGGACAACAAGTAAAACGCGGTCAAATTATAGGATACGTGGGTAATACGGGTTTGGCTTCGGCACCGCATTTACACTACGAAGTTCATAAAAATAATCATTTTCAAAATCCTATTTATTATTTCTTCAACGATTTGAACGAATCTGAATACGACCGAATGATTCAAATTTCAAATACTAATAAAAAAAGTTTAGATTAATACAGCCATCGGTTAAAATAAATTAGCAATATTAAAAGTTGCCCAGCTCAGAACATAAGCAATAGAACTCAGGGTTAAAAACTGAAGAATAATTATTTTATACGATTTTACTTCTTTATAAACCATAACAATGGTACTAATACATTGCAAAGCTAGGGCATAAAAAACCAATAAAGATAAACAGACAGGAATAGTATATAGTTTTTTGCCTTGTGGGGAACGGGCGTTTTGTAATTTCAGTTCTAAAGTATGAATGGGCTCTTCAGGGTCAGACGAATAGAGCGTTGCCATGGTACTTACAAAAACTTCTCTGGCAACAAAGGAGGATAATAAGGCAATGTCCATTTTCCAATCGAAGCCAATAGGCTCAAAAACAGGTGTAATCCATTTTCCAACGATTCCGGTAAAAGAGTTTTCCAATTTTAAAGCATGATATTTTTTGGTTAAGCTATCTTTTTTTTCAGGGTTTTGGTGAAGGGCAAATTCATATTCTTGTTGAATTTTATCGTATCTTGAGGTAGGACCATTTGAGTTTAAAAACCATAATACAAAACTTAATAAAAGGATAATTTTTCCAGCATCAAACAGAAAAAAAGAAGCTTTATGAAACATGGTAGTTACCATGTTTTTCCAGCGAGGAATTTTATATAAAGGAAGTTCTAAAATAAAAAAGCTTTTTTCTTTACTGTGAATTATTTTTTTTAAGACCCAGCTTAATAATAATGCCAATAAAACGCCTAAAATATAAAAGAGCATAATAATTAAACCTTGTAAACTTATGAAACCTAGATAATAATAGTCGGGTACAAAAACGCTTATCAAAATTGTATATACCGGTAAACGGGCACTACAGCTCATTAGTGGAAGTACAAATATGGTTAATAATCGTTCTTTTTTGTTTTCAATGTTACGGCAAGAAATAATGGAAGGAACGGCACAAGCAAAGCCGCTGATCATTGGCATAATACTTTTGCCATTCAAACCCACTTTTCTTAAAAGCCGATCCATTAAAAAACTGATTCGTGCCATGTAGCCGCTATCTTCAAGAAAAGTAATCAAGCCGAATAAAATCATAATTTGGGGTACAAAAACCACCACCCCACTTAGCCCAGCCAATAAACCGTCTTCAATAAAGCTTTGCCACCACGAATTTGGTAAATAATCATGAACCGCGTTTTGCAAAAAAACAAAAAAGTCTTCTATGATGGTTTTGGGGTATTCAGCCAACCAAAACATCATTTGAAACACCATCAGCATAACAACGATTAAAATGAGGTAACCCCAAGTACGACTAATTAATATATTATCTAATTTTTCGGTGAACATTTTTCTTTCTTTGAGGGTTGGTTCTACCACCCATTTTTTTAGTTCGGCATTTAAATATTCATAACGGTTAAGGGTTTCCTCTGCTTGAATTTTGGCAATGGGAATATTGTATTTATTTTTACATTCAACGATTTGTTGTTGAAGCTGGGGAGGCACGCTTAATATTTGATGAGTAACGCATAATTGCCATAAAAAATAGTTCGATTTTGGAATTAAAATTTCTTGAGTTAATAATTGTTCAATGTTGTTGGGTAAGCGATAGGCAGGAGAAAGTGCGGTTTTAGATAGTAGTTCGGGGTTGGATAAATGATTCTTCAAAGAAACGATACCTTTATCTTTTAGGGGGTTTAAAATTACGTACGGAATTTGAAAGGTTTTATAGAGACCTTCAAAATCAATTTTAATACCTTTTTTATGGGCGACGTCGTTCATGGTAATTGCCATAACCATAGGAATACCGAGGTCTTTAATTTGTAAGCCCAGAAGGAGGTTTCTTTTAATATTGGTAGCATCAGTAACCAAGACAATGCCAGTTAAGCGGTCGTTAAGATGTTCTTCCATTACATATTTAAAGGTAATTATTTCGTCTTCTTTTCTGGGGTAAATGCTATACGTTCCGGGTAAATCTACTATATTTATTTTATTCTTTTTCCACTGGAAAAAGCCTTCTTTTTTTTCGACGGTAACACCTGGAAAATTACCAATTTTTTGTTTTAAACCCGTTAAGCAATTAAAAATGGAACTTTTACCACTATTAGGGTTTCCAATTAGGCAGTAGTTATAAATTTGAGCAGTTTCCATTGGCGGTAAAATTACCACTTTTTAATGATATAGAAAAGAGAAGATGTGAGTAAGTGTTTTTGAGAAAAATTTATTGAGGAAAGGTTAAAAAAAAGTGGGTTGAATTTCTTTGTGGCTTAAAACAACATATTTACCGCTATTTTGAAATAAATTTTTAATTTTTTTTGTGGCTTCTGCTTTAATAGATTCATAAAACACAAAATAATAATTTTCGTAAATAGGATAAACATTCCCAATTCTTTTCTTTGAACCATCTATTTTATTTTCTAAATCAACTTTTTTAATATTTCCTGAATTAGTTTTATTTAATTTTAGTTCAACTAAAACCATTTTATTAATATTATTTACAGTAATACAAAAAATTATATCTACAGATTTTAATTTATTTTCGTTTAAAGCCAAACATTTTTCTAACTCATCGCCACTTATAACCATTTTAGTGTTTTCTTTAAAAAAAATAAAATGATTTAATAAAGTTGAATCTTGGCAATCTTTTAAAATAATATCATAAATATTTTGTAATGCACATTTGCAATTTAATAAACAAGGATGATTTTGGGTTACTTCTTGATTAAATTTCACTATAATAAAATTTGAAAAATTAATTTATTTAATCATCATATTTTCCATAAGTATCAATTTTATTAAATGCAATATTAAAGTTTGAAAAAATCTGCTCAATGTTTAATCCTAAATGTTTAAAATTATATTGAAATTTTTTAGAGGATAGTTCGGTTACATAAAAATTACAATTATTTTGTACTTCTTCTTTTAGACATATATATTTAATAGCACTAATAAATTCAGCATGATGACTAGCAATTAAAAATCTAGCCCCTATTTTTTTATGGATTAATACTAATATTCTAGCATATTCCACAATCCATTGCGGATGTAAATGAATTTCAGGTTCATCTATACAAATTAAAGTATATTTATTAATAGAACCATTTTTAAGCAAAAATTGTAGTATAGAGATAGCTTGAATTCCAGAAGCTACCTCTAATAAATCAAACGATTTATTATCATCTCGAGTAAAGACAAAATGTTTTCCAAAATTATTATTATCATATTTGGCGTTACCTTTAATGAGATCTTTAATAATATTCAATATTTCAGAATAATTATCTTCAATGTTGATTTCTTTTTTCTTTAAATATGAATTTAAGTCATTCCATATTTTTTTTTCATCATTAATTCCGTAACTTTTTGGAGTATCTATATAAACTACATTTCTAACTAAATTTGGTAAACCTATTTTAGCATTTTCATCTTCTGATAAATTTACCAAATTTGAACCAAATTCTTGAACAATAAATTTTTGAGGAAATTTTTGAAAATGAAGATACTCCTCTAAAAACATTTTTAAATAATCATTAGGTCTGTTAATATAATCATCCTTTAATTTTGAAATATTTAATTCTAACGTATTAAAAAAATAAATAAAAACATCGTGAAGATTATTGATTTTTATTTCCATATTTTTTTCTTTTATTTCAAACTCTAAATATTTATATATTCTTTCAAAATCAAAGATAAATTGATTTGAATTTTCTACCCCTATTTTTAATTTATCTATTAACTCTTCGTATACTCTTTTAAAAAATTCACAATTAATTTGTAAATCTTCAAAGCTATTAGAATTTAATAAGAAATTTGAAAAAATTTTTTTTAAGTCTATATTATATAATACATCTTTATTGTTTCTGGAGATTTCAATATTAATAATTTCAACAATTTTATTAATAATTTCAATATCTTTATTTTTATTTAAAAATTGTTTAATAAATAATTTTTCAAAATCATTAGTGCATTTGAAAAAAGCATAAACAAGTTGAGAAACTGTCGTTTTACCAGTACTATTTAAACCACTTAAAACCGTTATACCATCCAAGATAATCTCTGCATTATTAATTGCTCTAAAATTTTTTATTTCAACTTTAATTTGATTTATATTATCCATTATGCAAAAGTAAAGTTTTTTATTAAATTAATAAAAATTGATTCATAAATTAATTTCTGCAAAAATACTAAAAAAAACCCTCCTTTCCAAACCAATTTTTCCAACTTCCAAAACTAAACTATTTTAAAACAAAGACGGAATGATAAAATAAAAACTATTCTGATAAAGTGCTGAATTTTGGTTAAGCTGATAACTGTAGCCTATCCCTATTGGAAAAATACCATTGCCATAAAAATTGATGTCAAAAAAAACTTCCGCTCCTACCGAATTTAAGTTGAC
>JACCDX010092476.1_pt1 | contig 10157 bp, 10 predicted proteins | sample 7449681 | NCBI WGS metagenome assembly JACCDX01 (sample SAMN15323450, study PRJNA562643) | freshwater metagenome | isolation source: river surface water | place: USA:Blue River Watershed | collected 2017-08-18
TGAAATTAGATTTTCTAATATTATCTGTGGTCAATATAGGTCTGTTAAAACCTGGTCTACCATCCTGATATTTGAATGAACCACTTGTCATCCAAACATTTGGGTCTTGATATACGTCGTTTATTTTGCCCAAAACACTTGGGTTTGGTAACCAATCATCACCATCAACTTCAACACATATTTCGTCACCATCAATACCTCTCCATCGAATTATTTGATCGTAATTCCCTGGTTGATATAGTTTAATGTGGTTCTCAATAAGAGTAAACCTACTATCATCTTTGATGATGGATTTTACTTTCTCAACAGTGCCGTCTGTTGACATATCATCAGTAATATAACATTTAAAGTCTTTGAATCTTTGACTCATTAAACTATACAAACATCTTTCGATATAGTTTTCACAATTATATGCCGTAGTAAGAATTATCATAAATCAATTAGGTATCCTTTTGGGTTAGTTCCGTATCTAAAGAACTTTAATCTGTCTCCCATATCCTTGGTTTTGAATTGATTGATTACTGAATCAATTTCCTGAACAAAGACCGTATAACCTTTATCTAATAGTGAAAGACAAAGATTATATTGTTGAGAGTCTGTTAAAATATCTGTTCCTCTTTTATATGAAATGTGCTTCATTACAAATGGTACTGATTTATCAGGGTTCATTTCTGAATAATAGTTAACTAAAAATTCAGTGTGATCATAATTCATTTCATGAACTAAATCTGATAGTTTCGCATTTGCATTATATTTTTTAGCGTGTACTGACAGGGCTTTGTTATCTCTCGGTAAACAAGGTCCACCAAATCCAAATCCGTATTTTAAAAACTTATTGTTAATTCGGGGATCACTGCCGACCGCTTTAAGAATATTACCAACTTCTTCTCGTAATCCTGTTTTGATGGCTATTTCACCAATCATATTTGCAAACGATATTTTAGTGGTAAGAAAACAATTAATAGAAATCTTAGTCAATTCTGCAGCGGTGTATGACATTATGTTAAAGTTAACTGCCGAATCACATACCGCTCGATACAAGTTTATTATTATCTTTAAGTCTTGTCCTTCTAATGCACCGAGTAAAACCATTTTGGACTCTTGTAAGTTATTTACAATTTCACCTTGAGCAACAAATTCAGGATTATAGACAACATTCATAGAATATTGTGATAATAATTCTTGTATTTTGGCAACATCACCAGGATTAGTTGTACAACCTACAATAAAGGTTTTACCAAAAACACTTATTTCATTTTCAAATGCCTTTTTAAAATCTGAGACAACATCCCAAAGTTTTGTTACATCGTAAGTACCGTCTGAATTCGAAGGGGTTTCAACAAATGTCCAAATATAATCACAAGATTTTATAACCTCTTCATTAGTATCTGCAAATTCTAAAAATCTTTTTTTAGATAATAGATCTAAGATGAATGGTTCATTAGTTGTACAAAATCCGTTTTTTAAATTTTTAATATATTGTTCATTTTTGTCTGATATAGTCACGGGTATTCCGTTCTTGTCACATACTAATGCGAAAGATAATCCTAGTCTACCAGCACCTATAACACCTATTCTCATGAATTCAAAATTTGAATATATTTTTCCTTTATTTGTTTTGCAACGTTCTCTGCGTAATACTTCTCAAGATCTGTTGGAGGTTCATAGTATTCTTTACTTAAAATACCACCTGAAGAGTCCACCTTATAAATCCAACCTGGTTTTCCACATAACCAACCTTCGATTGTGGTACGGCCTAATTGGATACCTGCAGTCACTTTGGCTTTCTGAATGAACGGTTCTACAGTCCAAGTTGCCTTGAAATGTTTTACGTGTTTATTTTCTAAGATTTCATTTAAGTAATTTGATTTATCTTCTCCAACCAACCATAATTCCATTCCATCCTCTTTAGATTTTTCAATCAAATCTCTAATAGTATTTTCTCTCAAATAATCTATTGTACCTACGAATAAAATTGCGTTTTCTTCTTTAATATTTTTTGGTCTAAACTTCTCATTATCAATTGGATTGTAGATTACATCAACATTTTCAATTTCAAATTTTTCATTTAGATATTCTTTAATTTCAGGTCTGATTGCAATATAAGACTTTATCGAAGGATCAATGTGTGGGTCTTCCAAACTGATAACTTCAGAATGGATTGTGGTAATTTTAGGAATATCAGGATACAATTGACAGATTCTTTCAGTAATAGGTTTATGTTGTGTATGAATGATATCGTATGTTACATCTGATATTTTATAAAACATTCCTTCTTTTGAAGGTTCAACACCATTAGGTCCATTAAATCCCCAAGTACCGTCTCCTAACTTATAACCAGGAGGTTCCATGTGAGAAATTGATTTGATACCTCTTTCTTTGGCTAATTTTGTTAATGGTCCGTCTATTTCTGACATTACAGTAACATCACAATTTAACTTTTGTAAATTTTTGGCTAATTCGTAAACATAAAGTTCTGAACCTGTGAATGTTTTAAAAAATAAACAACTTAATAAAACTTTGATTCTGTCTTCAAACTTGTATTTGATTTTAGCTGGAAGGTTATCTTTGTATTTCTCAGCAAACATTTTTCTATTATCATCCCATTGCTGGTTTACCATACCAATAGATTTGTGAGTAATTCTAATATTAGTTATTACTCCAACTTTAACACCTTCTAAAAAGTTTTTAAAACAAAAATTAACATCATACAAGTGAAATCCTGGAACAGATTCATCAAACGTATGTTTAATTCTTCTTCTGTCGATAACAATAAAGAGACCATCAACAATTACAGTATCACGGACTCCGTTACCAAACTGATCTGAGTATTTTGATACCCATTTTTTTCCTTCATGTTCATGATTAACGATACCAACCATTCTACCTTTTTGTTCCCACCACATTCCACTTGAAGGTAAGTATGTAGTTCCTGCAACACCAATGATACCGTATTCTGTCTTTTCAAAATGTTTTAATAATTTGGAATACCACCCATTAGTTTCAAATAGAATATCATCATGACATAAAACAATTATATCATTTTCAGATTCGTTTATGATTTCATTATAAACTTGGCTAAGACTCTTTTCTCCGTTGTTTATTTTCTCAATAACTTCAATCTTTTTGAATCCTGAAGTTTTTCTCAAATATTCCACAAACTCAGGTTTGGTAGATCTTGTACTATATCCTACTGTAATCATTTGACTTATTTTAATCCTGTGGAACCAAATCCGTTTTCTCCACGATCTTTATCTAAAATTTGTTTTACCTCAATTAATTCAACCCACTTACCGTTAACTACAGGACAAAGAACTGCTTGTGCAATTTTCATACCTGCACTGATGTTAAATGGTGTTTGATTAACATTAAAAACAATAACTTGTACTTCACCTGTATATCCGTTATCAACGGTGCCAGGAGAATTCAAAACCATCAATCCTTGGTTGATGGCTAATCCTGATTTGGTTCTTACTTGTATTTCATAACCATCATCAATATCAAATTTCAATCCTGTTGGGATTAAAGCTCTACCAAAAGGAGGTATGGTGTAATCTATTGTTGAATATAAATCAAACCCTGAATCCGTTGGGTAATTGTATTTTGGGGTAATTGCCAAAGGACTAATTTTTTCATAAGCAAGTCCTCTCTTTTCAGAAAATTGGTAATCTTTCTCCATATCTTCTGCAGAGAATCCTAACAACTCATTTACTCTACTACTATAATCTGCGTCTTTAACTAATTCTTCGTAACCATCAATTTTTTTGAGTGCGTTGAGAATTTCGTTTTTTAATGATTCATTCATATTAATGCAAGTTAATTAATTTTTTTACTACGTCAAAAAGTTGTACCACATCTTTTTCACAGTAAGTGTTAATTTTATCTATATTTTTTTCTTTCCAATAAACTTGATGAACTTTTGATCCATCCATTTCTTCTGATTTTGGAGATTCAACACCTAAGACACCACACATCAAATCTAATGTTGAGATAGATGCGTATTGTCCATATTGCCAAACATCTCTCGTATCGATTGCCCTTACTTCCCAAGGTTTAGTATCGTAAGTCGGTAAAATCTTAGGTGGCATTAGATCATTGATAATCATTCTCTTAGCGATAGTTGGGATATCAAAATTCTTAACATTGTGTCCACATAAAAAATAACCTAATTCACCACACTTGAACAATGTTTTTCTTAACTCGACAAGTAATGTTCTTTCATTTTCATTTGAAAATATGGTTGTTTTGAACTTTCCTTGTTGATCAACAATACCTAAACACACTGTTACGATTTTTGCGAATTCAGGAACAAGTGCTGCTCTTGTACTAAACAATGTATTCAAGTCGGCATCAACATCTTCAGGAAATCTTTTTTTAAACCAAGATTCGTAATGTTGAAATAAACTAGCTAATTTAGGATTAGACTTTGACAATGCATCATAATCTACCTCACAACCAACAGTTTCTATGTCGATGAATAATATCTTTTCTAAAGGTACATTTATCATAATAAACTTTTATAAAGTTCTGCTCTGTCTTTTGTTACAACGTTAAGATCGTATTTGTCCTTCACAGTTTCGTACAATCTCTCACCCAAGTCTTCAATCCAATTTGGATTTTTAATTAACTTTTCAATGTATTTTGCCCAATCAGAATGATTTCTATTTTCATCAACTAATAACGCATTACCATCTGTAAAGTTTCCATTACTCAATGCATGTTTCAAATCCAAGGTATAAGGTCCAATGTTTGAGGCAATTAATGCTTTCTTATAGAATCCTGATTCAATAACCTTTAATTGTGATTTTACACGATTAAAAATGTGATTCTTAATCGGTGCCAAAGATATATCAAATTTTGAATAATTTTTAGCGTAAGAAGTTACAGGTTTAGTCCAAACACGAACATAAGATTCTTTATATTCGTTTTCATATTGGTCTTGAGTGTATTTCAAAAGGTATTCTTTATATTCGTCTGAAACAATTGAATAGTTTTGTGTGAATACTTTCTCATAAGTTGCCCAAACAGTTTCGTGAGGAAGAATGTTTCTTTTCTTTTGTTCACCTGTTTGTGCATTGATTTCAGTCATTGTACCTCTTGTATCAAACCCACAGATAACAAATTGAGCTTTATCTTTAAATTGAGTTAATTTACTGAAAGATTGATCCAAAAGATTAATATCAGACAAGTGAGAAGAACCTCCTAACCAACCAATACGAATTCTATCCGACTCAGGGGTAGGTTCTCTAAATTGTGGTTCTTTTGGATTTATTGCGTTAGGTAGTACAAAAATACTATTGTGAAACTTTGAAATTTCGTCAGCAAAAATAGACGTTGTTGTTGTGATATGTTTTGCTTGTTTTAAACTAGCAACAATCTTTTCATTAATCTTGTGAACTCTAATTACATCATGGATTGGATGATCCTTTGTCGGCATCCAATAGTCGTCAATGTCACAGATTGTGACAATACCCATATCTTTTAACTTAATTGCGAGTTCAGTACCTTTCTCAAAGTCTAAACCAATGTTTCTGTGATAATGAACTATTTGATAATCCTTATAATAATTTACATCATACGGAGGATCATAAACAATATCAACGTGAAAATCATCACCAAATTGATTTTGTAGGAAAATGTGAGGATCTACAGACCTGAACTTACCTACACCTGTTCTGTCTGATGGTAATACCAATACTTTAATTTTAGACATATTATAAATTTACTATGTAAAAATATAATGTTTTTTGTCGATTAAAGAAAGGTGTTATTTAACTTTTTTAACTTTTGTGATTTTGCCCTCGAAAACATGTTGACCAACTCTGAATGAAAAAGTATCGTTAGATTTCTCAACACTTTCAACGAGTAAACCGTTTTGTTCTAACGCTTCATTTACGGCTTGTTTAACTAACATTGATATATGATTCATGTCAATTGAACTAGATGGCATTGAAATCTTTGGTTGTACTTTCTCTGGTTTGTTCATTAGTCTTGATGCCTTTTCAATCAATTCATCGGATAAAACTGATGTTGGTTTTTGTGGAGGATTAATTGGATTTTCTAACATTAACCTTTTAATTGAATCGGGTAATTTAGACTTTTTAATGGCTTCTGTCGTTGGGGTTTCTGAAGACTTAGGTACAGATATTTGTTGTTCTGCCAATAGTGAATCAGGCAGATTATATTTGGCGTTTGGAGTTGTAAACTCTTGTACATTAATTGATTCTGAAATCCCTGTTGGATTTTGTCCTCTTGGGATTTGATTATGTTTATTCATAATCTCTTTCGATATCATCAATTTTTGCATTAAATCGTTATTCATAATAATTTAGAATTTAACAATAATAATAACAGAACTCATAGATTTGTCACCATTTGGATTAAAATTTGGTTTTGGCTGATCAAAAGTTTCTGCGGTTGGTTTTAATGAAAGGATTTTATCAAGTCTGAACAATCTCCACCCTGGTAGAGGTTGTTCTCCTTTATATGCTGTGTGAGAAGATCCTTGTTCATCCCAAGCTCTTAAAGCTAAGTTATTAGTACCTCTCATTCTACCTAAACACACAGGTTCGATCTCACGCAATCCTCTACCACCTGGTTCATCACCATCATAGTAGATTATGCATTTCTGTCTTTTCTTGATACAATCAACAACACTATCAACAGATGCAACCTCTAAAATTAAACTCTTAAGAGATTCCTGTAATTTCATTAAAGTGCAAAGTTCGGATAAGGTTTATTTGCGTTGTATCTGTTAATTTTGATTTCGTTTTTTCTTTCTCCAACATCAAGACCAGTTCCTGCGTTTTGATTGTAGACATCTAAGAAAACACCCGTACCTCTTCCAAGGTCATCACCATCTGCAATAGCATCAGGACTATTTGCCGAATAAATTACTTTTTCAGCTCCATAATCATTTCTTGTGATTAATTTTTTTCTCTCAGCATCTGCAATTGCTGTAAGTGCGTTTGATACGTCTTGTGAAAGATCAATTGGTAAATCTGCCATTTTATCTAATCATTAATTGGTTTATTCTTTTTAGGCTTTCCGTTACTGCGGTATCGTATTTTTGTAATGTGGATTTGTGTTTTTGAGAAGGTCTAACGTTAGTGTAGTCTTTCTCGTGTGTTTGTATGTGTTGGTTTTCCATACCTGTCTCAGCTTTGTTATGTTTTGTTGTGTAGTTAGAATCTCTCAAGAATCTTAATGCTCCGTCTACCCACCCTTTCATTTTTTCACCACCATTTAATATGAACGGAGTTTCTTTTGGGTTACCTTTAAAAGTATCAAAAAAGTTTTTAATTCTTTTCAATTGTTGATAGGTAACACTATTTTGTCCTTGTAGTTCTTGATTACGGTTATATCCTTCAGTATACTGGTCAGCATCTTGAACGGAATTAAAAGAACCTTTCAGATGTTCTTTCATTTCATCAGGAAACTTTACTCTTTTATTGTATAAATCTTTATTCACCGTTTAACATTTTAATTAAGTCTTTTTTAGAAAGACCTTCAATTTCTGCTTGTTTAAGTAGAGATTTTATATTTTTCTTAATGATTGAGGATACTCCATCTTCCATTTGTTTCTTACTGATTTCAGAATTATTTGAATTCTTTTTTTTCATTAAGATATCCTCCACCATTTTCTCCATCTTCTTTTTTTGTATCTCACTGATTTTTTCTTTCTCAGTAATTCTGATTCTCATATCAGAACCTTTCTTTTTCTTTTTGTCAAGTTTGACATCTTTACCAAATTCTTCAGCTCTTTCCAATGCATTGTCCACACCCATCTTATCTAAAATCTTAATAGTTTGAATTGGAGTCTTACCCGAAGTCTCTTGATATCCGAAGGCTTTAGATAAATCTTCTTCTGCAACTTCCTCAACTGATTCACCATAATAAACTCTATATCCACGAGTAATTGGATCGTTTGTGATTCTTGCTGCAGGTACTGTTTGGTCCATAGTTTTCTTAGGATGTAACCTTGGATCCAAAATAGGAACTTTAGAATTAGCCATAGATCCGTCAGCAGTAACCAACTCTTCTAATTCACCTTTAAGTTCTTTTGTAGATTTTTTCTTTTCTTTTTTCGCAGTCATTTTCAAATACCTTTTGATAATTTCAACTTTATCTTTAGGTACTTTAATCATCTCATCTTTTTTTCTTGCCTCTGTCAAAGTGGACTCAGAAGAAAAATATAGGTTATAATGAGTCCCTTTATCTCTCAAGAAAAAATAATATGGATCAGAATAAAATTCTCTGTCTACAGTAAACATGTGTTCTTTTAGTCTATAAATACTTGTTAAGCGGGTATTTATCATTAACCATGGCGTATCAGAACATAAATCAGTATAATTTTAGAAAGTGGTATCTCAAACCTGTTAATGAAATAACAGATCTTTGTCTTGCTTCTGATGAAAGAAACTATAATGAAGAGGTTGTTTTTTCACCTTATTTAATTGCGGAGACATACGGAGAAAAACTTCCTGTGTATTTGGATTTGAATGATTCCAACTGTAATCAATTATTAACATTAGATTATGGTGAGTACAATTCAGGTAATACTTTAGTTTCTTTAAACTATTATACGGGTCTTGCGGATTTAGATTGTACAACAGCATCTACCATTTGTGACGTAGGACTTACAGGTATTGATAATGGATTAGTAGATCAAATGACAGGTAAAACCCTTCATTATACTAATGGATTCTTCCCTAATGATCGTAAGTTTGATAGATTACATTTTGACAGAAGAATGAAATTCATTCAAGTTACGGGTAATACAAGATCAAATCTTCAATTCTCAGGATTATCTGCAGAAACTTTATATGAAATTGTAACCGTAACAGGAACAACAACAGGTAGATACGAACAACTGTATGGTGGATTTTACCAAGGGTTCTACAAACTTTATGGATATGACTATGATATTTTACCTGAAAGAATGCATCAAGGATGGACTGCAGAATTTCTCGTAAAACCAAGATTGAATAATGAATATTTGCCAGGTCCAGGATTTACTACACTTAATCAATATTATCCTGACAACAAGAACATCTTCTTCTACATGGGAACAAGAGCTGAAGATAAGTTCTATCACTTTGCCAGCGGTCATCCAAAATCTGATTCAGGATACACGAGAGTAACATCTGCATTAACTGATTGTCAAACTTGTCTTTGTACTTCGGCGAACACAACAGATATAACTCTTTGTAATGGAGATCAGATTGAAATAGACTTCAATTGTACAACAATCTATCCATTATCAGGATTCACAATAGGTCCTGTTGAATGTATTCACTCGGGAGGTACTTTATGTGGTTGTAACCATGAAATAATACCTGATGAAGATGCAAATCCTTTATTTAACTCAATGTCAAACGCATTGGCGGTTAAATTCAGTGGAGACCCAAGTAATCCAAAAATTTGTGTTAGAACATTAGTAATGACTGGAGGATGCGAAGTAACAGGTGCTTGTGAAACATCAGGTATTACTTACGTTACAGGATACACAGTCCATGAATATTGTTCAACGAAAGGTATATGGGATAATTGTTCAGGTACAACATATAATACTCAGGAACATTGGGCTCAAATAGATGTTACTTGGAAAAGATACAGTTGGTTCGATACCTGTGATTTAGAATATTTGGGTGGATTAGGTTTAATAACGGACGTTGTTTATCCACCAGGAATTGAGGCATATCAAATACCTCTTATACAACCACCAATAACTCATAGTGGTATTACGGTTCCAACTCAGAATGTTTATCAATTGAATGAAAAGTGGTTAGAAACAGGAAAATATAGAAAGGGTCAGTTAATCATTTCGGTAAATGGAATGAGATTCTTTGTTGTTGAAGATGTTGAAGAAATTATTCCAAGAGCATTAGATACACCAAGACAAAGACAAGTTGGCGTTCCTTTTAATATGTCATGGGGTGGAGGAACTCAAGGACTCCACGAGAACCTAACATTCACAGGTTGTCCAACTGCAATCACAGGATTGACTTATCAACAAGATCCTGAATGTTTTCCGAATTATATTCTGAGTGGGACTAGTTTATCAGGATTAACAACTAACATATTACTTGAACAATATTTTGCAGGAACCTTTGAAGGAGGAATTTCACAATTCAGATTCTATATTGAACCTTTAA
>JACCDX011499379.1_pt1 | contig 10157 bp, 8 predicted proteins | sample 7449681 | NCBI WGS metagenome assembly JACCDX01 (sample SAMN15323450, study PRJNA562643) | freshwater metagenome | isolation source: river surface water | place: USA:Blue River Watershed | collected 2017-08-18
AGCGTGCGCTCGCCGAAGGCGGTCAGGTCGAAGGCGGCGCGCAGCGAGCGGCCGATCAGGCGCTGGATTTCCTGCGTGCGGCCGGACTGCTTGCCCTTGGCTGCCTCGCGATCCATGCGGGTGTGGGTCGAGCGCGGCAGCATGCCGTATTCGGCGGTCAGCCAGCCTTTGCCCTGGCCGCGCAGGAAGGGCGGCACTTTTTCATCGATGCTGGCGGTGCAGAGCACGCGGGTGTCACCGAATTCGACGAGCACGGCGCCTTCGGCATGGCGGGTGTAGTTGCGGGTCAGGCGCACTTCGCGCAAGGCATGGGCGGCGCGCCCGCTCGGGCGCTGGATCGCGGTCTCGGACACGGATTCCTCGGAATGTTCGGTTGGCTTCAGGGACGATCGGGATGGATGCTGGTGATCACGCGGTCGCGCGGCAGTCCGTCGGTCATCAGGGAGCTCTCGCCGGGTTCCTGCTGATCATCCAGCCAGGTGACGGCGAGCGCGGTGACATTATCGCCGGTTTTCCCGCCGGCCCGCGCGGCGTCGCCAACCAGCCCGGGGATGGCGCGCTCGAGCGGCGCCGCAGACAGCCGGTAAGCCAGTTCATGTTCGCGCAGGTTGGACCACAGGCCGTCCGAGCACAGCAGCAATTGGTCGCCGGACTGCAGCGGCACCGGCGCGGCGCGATCGACCTGCGGCAGCGTGGGCGCGCCGACGCAGTTGTAGAGCTTGTTGCGGTCGGGATGAGTCGCGCGTTCGCGCGGCGACACGCGGCCGAGCGCGACCAGTTTTTCGATATGGGAATGGTCGACCGTGCGTGCGAGGATGCGGCCGCCGCGCAGCCAGTACAGGCGGGAATCGCCGCAATGCGCCCACCACGCCTGGCCGTGCTGCACGAGGCAGGCGACGAGCGTGGTGCGCGGCGCCTCGGCCAGCCGGTGCCGCGCGCGCCAGGCCAGCAGCGAACGGTGCGCGGCAAACACCATTTCGTCCAGCAATGCGGGCGGATCGGCAACGGCCGGCGTGGCCTTCTCGCGGAACAGCGCGCCCATCACCTGCAGGCTGAGGCTGGCCGCGATCTCGCCGTGCAGGTGGCCGCCCATGCCGTCGGCCAGCAACAGCAGCAGCGCATCGCGGGTGAAGCAATAGCCCATGCGGTCTTCGTTGATGTCGCGGCCGCCGACATGGGTGTCCTGGTAGATGGAGAAGCGCATGCTCAGTGCAGTGCCCGCCGCAGGCGCGACAACAGGCTGGGCGGCCCGCCGCCGTCGGCTGGATGTTGTTGGCCGGGCGCACCGGCAGATGGACGCATCAGCTTTTGCATCGTGTACACGCTCTGCGGCCGCGCCAGCGGATCGAGCGCGAGACTGCGCCGCACGAGGTCGATCAGTGCCGCCGAATAACCGGTCTCGAGCTCGCGCAGGCGCGCCGGCATCGCGTCTTCCTGTTGCCGCTCGAGCGCCGGTTGCGGCGGCACGCCGAGCATGCAGCAGCAGATCGACGCGCCGATGCCGTAGATGTCGGTCCAGGGGCCGAGGTCGCCCTTGCGGTGCAGTTCGGGCGCGGCGAAGCCCGGCGTGTACATCGGATGGATCTGCGCGGGGTCGGCCTGCAGCGTCTGCCGCGCGGCGCCGAAGTCGAGCAGGATGGGCGTGCCGTCGTCGCGCAGGTAGATGTTGGCGGGCTTGAGGTCGAGGTGCAGCAGCTTGTGGGTGTGCACCTCGCGCAGCGCATCCATGACCTGCAGGAAGATCGCGCGGATGGCGCGCTCGGAAAACGGCGGCTTGCGCTGCTGCTGCCGGCGGCGCGTGATGTGCTCCTGCAACGAGCGGCCCTGCTCGTAGCGCATCACAAGGTAGACGGTGTCATGCGCACGGAAGAAATTCAGCACGCGCACCACGTTCGGATGCTCGATCGCGGCCAGCGCCCTGCCCTCGTCGAAAAAATACTTCATCCCGAGCCGGTAGAGCTCGGCACTGCCGGCGTCAACCGCCGGCGCCAGCTGCCCCGGCGCGCGCCGCGCGAGCGCGGCCGGCAGGTACTCCTTGATCGCCACCGGCCGCCCTTCGCGGTCGTGCGCAAGGTAGACGATGCTGAAGCCACCCACCGCAATCTTCTTTACAATTCGGTATCCGCCGAGTTCCAGTCCCTCGGGCAAGGCTGCGCCATGTTGAGCGGCCGTCTTCACTTGTCGTCCACGCTGTACCTCCGGAAGCGGATTGTGTGGATGTATTATCTTTTTGTAAAGTACAGGGGTTCCCTTTGACCATCAGCAGCATGACCGGCTATGCGCTCAGCAGCCGCGACAGCGACGCGGGCACGATCACGCTCGAATTCCGCAGTGTGAACTCGCGCTTCCTCGACCTGCAGTTCCGCATCAACGATGACTTGCGTTCGCTCGAACCGATGTTGCGCGAAGCCATCATCGGTCGCGTCTCCCGTGGCAAGGTCGAATGCCGCGTGTCGTTCGGCCGCAAGGAAAAATCCGCCGGCAGCCTCGCCGCGAATGACGAACTGCTGGCCGCGCTGCAGGCATCGCAGCAAACCATCTTGGAGCGATTCCCGAACGCTCGGCCGATGAGCGTGAATGAACTGTTGCGCTGGCCGGGCGTGCTGTCGGAATCGGAGTTGAGCCAGGAGCATCTGCAGGCGGATGTGCAGGCGACGCTGAAGGATGCGCTGGATGCGTTCGTCGAATCGCGGCAGCGCGAAGGCGCGGCGCTGGAGACGATGCTGTTGTCGCGCATCACCGACATCGAGGCGATCGTCGAGCGCATCACGCCGCTGGTGCCGAAGGCAATCGAGCAATTCCGGCAGAAGGCGATCGAGCGCATGCAGGAGGCGCTGGGCATCGCGACCGGCGACGACCGTCCTGCGGCAACCACCGATGAGATGCATGAGCGCATCCGCCAGGAAGTGACGCTATACGGGATTCGCGTCGATGTGGCCGAAGAACTGACGCGGCTGTCGGGCCATCTGGCGGAGACGCGCGCGATCCTGAAGAAAGGCGGCCAGGTCGGCAAGCGCCTCGACTTCATGATGCAGGAACTCAACCGCGAGGCGAACACGCTGGGATCGAAGGCGGCGGTGAAGGAACTGTCGGATGCATCGATGCAGATGAAGCTGCTGATCGAGCAGATGCGCGAACAAGTGCAGAACCTGGAGTGACGACCATGACCGCGCAAGCTTCGGGCTCGGGCAGCCTGTTCATCGTCGCCGCGCCTTCGGGCGCCGGCAAGTCTTCGCTGGTCGGCGCGCTGCTGAAGCAAGAGCCGGACATCCGGCTGTCGATCTCTTTCACCACGCGCGCGCCGCGCCCGGGCGAGCAGCATGGTCGTGAGTATTTCTTTGCGAGCGAACAGGAATTCCTCGAGCGTGAAGCGAAGGGTGAGTTCCTCGAGTGGGCGCGCGTGCACGGGAACTGTTACGGCACCTCGCGCGTCGTGATAGAGGAGCAGACACGCGCCGGCAAGGATGTGCTGCTGGAGATCGACTGGCAAGGCGCGCAGCAGGTACGCGCGCAGTTTCCGGAGGCGGTGGGCATTTTCATCCTGCCGCCGTCGGTCGCGGTGCTGGAGCAGCGACTGCGCTCGCGCGGACAGGACAGCGAAGAGGTAATCGCTCGACGCGTGCAGGCTGCAGCGGGCGAGATCGCCCATGCCCCTGAGTTCGACTATGTTATTATCAACGACAGTTTCGAGACAGCCTTGTCGCAGCTCGCCGCGATTGCGCGCGCAACGCGTTGCAGGTATCGCCAGCAGGCGGCACGACACGGTTCCCTCTTTGCCGACTACGGCATCCTATCCAGTTTGAAATAATTCCGTTCCCCGGAGACACCATGGCCCGAATTACCGTCGAAGACTGCCTGAAGAAACTCCCGAATCGCTTCCAGCTCTGCCTCGCCGCGACTTACCGCGCGCGCATGCTGGCGCAAGGCCATACGCCGAAAGTCGACAGCAACGACAAGGCGACCGTGGTCGCGCTGCGCGAGATCGCTGCCGGTCATGTCGGCATCGAGATGCTGAAGAAAGTACCGATCTGACACCAGGAGGAAGTCGCCCCTCGGGGGCAGGCAACGCGATGGAACCGACCGCCGCCGTCACAGCCACCACCTCCCCGCCTCGGAAGGCCGCCACCGCTGCGCCCTCCGGCAACACCTCCCCCAGTGAATCCTCCGCGCCGGCCGCTGCCGGCGTGGCCTCCGTGACCCAGCTGAACAACCGGCTGGCGGAGTACCTGACATCATCCGAGCTGAAGAAGGTCAAGGAAGCCTATCGCTTCTCTGACGAGATGCACCTCGGCCAGATGCGCAAGTCCGGCGAACCCTACATCAGCCATCCGATCGCGGTCGCCGAGATCTGCGCCGAATGGAAGCTGGACGCGCAGGCGATCATGGCCGCGCTGCTGCACGACGTGATGGAAGACCAGGACGTGCAGAAAGACGAGCTGATCGAGCGCTTCGGCGCGCCGGTCGCCGCGCTGGTCGACGGCCTCTCCAAGCTCGACAAACTGGAGTTCCAGACGCAGGTCGAGCATCAGGCGGAGAATTTCCGCAAGATGCTGCTGGCTATGGCGCGCGACGTGCGCGTGATCCTCGTGAAGCTGGCCGACCGGCTGCACAACATGCGCACGCTGGATGCGATGTCGAGCGAAAAGCGCCGCCGCATCGCGCGCGAGACGATGGAAGTGTATGTGCCGATCGCGCACCGGCTGGGGCTGAACAATATCTATCGCGAGCTGCAGGAACTGGCGTTCGTGCACCTGCACCCGATGCGCCAGCGCACGTTGGCCAAGGCGGTCAAGGCCGCGCGTGGCAACCGCCGCGAACTGGTCAGCAAGATCCTCGACTCGGTACAGGCGGCACTGACGACGGCCGGCATCGACGCCGCGATCCAGGGCCGCGAGAAGTCGCTGTTCGGCATCTACCGCAAGATGCGCAACAAGCACCTGTCGTTCTCGCAGGTGCTTGACGTGTACGGCTTTCGCGTCGTGGTCGACAGCTTTGCGAACTGCTATGTCGCGCTGGGCGTGCTGCATTCGCTGTTCAAGCCGATGCCGGGCAAGTTCAAGGATTACATCGCAATCCCGAAGCTGAACGGCTACCAGTCGCTGCACACCACGCTGATCGGCCCGTACGGCACGCCGGTGGAATTTCAGATCCGCACCGAGGAAATGAACCGCGTGGCCGAGGCCGGCGTTGCCGCGCACTGGCTGTACAAGAACCAGAATGCCGCGCTGACCGACCTGCAGCAGCGCACGCATGCGTGGCTGCAGTCGCTGCTCGACATCCAGCACCAGACCGGCGACTCGGCCGAGTTCCTCGAGCATGTGAAGGTCGACCTGTTTCCGGACTCGGTGTATGTGTTCACGCCGAAGTCCACCATCATCGCGCTGCCGCGCGGCGCGACGGCGCTGGATTTCGCATACACAATCCATACCGATATCGGCGACCGCGCGGTGTCGGCAAAGATCAATCATGTGGCCGCGCCGCTGAAGACGGAGCTGCGCAACGGCGACATCGTCGCGATCGAGGTGTCGGATGATGCGCGACCGACGCCGAACTGGCTGTCCTTCGTGCGCACCGGACGCGCGCGCTCCGCCATTCGCCATCACCTGCGCTCGATCAATCGCGAGCAGGCGATCGAACTCGGCGAGATGCTGCTCGAGCAGGCGCTGCTGTCGCTGGAGCTCGATACCGACCTGCCGCAGAGCGTGCTGGACAAGCTGCTGGCCGACACTGGCGCGAAGTCGACCGACGACATCCATGCCGACATCGGCACGGGCCGGCGGCTGGCGTCGCTGGTCGCGCGCCACCTGCAGGGACTGATGGAGACGCCGACTGCCGCGCAGGCGGAAGAATCGCCGACGGATCCGAAGATCAAGCCGATGGCCGTCAGCGGCGACGAGCCTGCGAGTTCGGTACAGCTGGCGAACTGCTGCTCGCCGATCCCCGGCGACCGGCTGACAGGCAACCTGCGGCGCGACCAGGTGCTGGTGGTGCATACCGCCGACTGCTATACCGCTCGTCGCTATCGCGCGAAGGAGCCGGGCCGCTGGATCGACGTGAACTGGTCGCATGAGCATGCGAGCCGTTCGAGCTGCCGTATCCGCGTGCTGGTGAACGATGAAAAAGGCTTGCTGGCACGTCTGGCGGCAACGATCAATGAATCGGACTCGAATATCGTCCACGTCGGCATGGATGAAGGCCGCCGCGACGGCCCGCTGACCGAGCTGCGCTTCACGGTGCAGGTGGAAGACCGCGTCCACCTCGCCCGCCTGATGCGCAACGTGCGGCGGGTGCACGGCGTGGAGCGCATCCTGCGCGAGCGGGGCTGATCGCGCGCTGAGCTCGCAGCGCCGCCCGGCTCGGGCGCTGTTGTTTTTTTTGTGGAATTCAGGCCCGGGATAGTGCATCGGGCAGAGGCATTTCCCTGCGCTGCAGCGAGCAGGTTCGCATATGCGTGCGGACCTGCCTGCACTAAGCATGGGATATTCCTTTGATGCGGAATCTTCCATGAAGGCCAGCCTGAGTGCCATCCCCCCGCCGAGGACATCGCTGCCGCTGAGCGATGACACCCAAAGCCGGCAGATTGCGCTGTTCCTGCGTGATCACGCTTCCGAGCGATTCTGCCTCTACACCACCGATGGAAAACTGCATCTCGCCGCGGATGACGAAGGCAATCGCGCCGCCTTCGCCAGCTCGTCGCGCAAGCTCATCGACAAGCGGCTGAAGTCGCTGACCTCGCACAGCCCGGCCGGCGCACTGCTGGCACATATCCGGCAAAGCGCGTTCAAGAGCCCTTCGGCACCCGGCACCTTGCTGCTGCACCGCTCTGAGCTGGTCGCCATGCTCGAGCAGGACCAGTCGGAAGCGGCGCGCCAGCTGGAGCGCTATCGGCCCGACCGCCTGCCGCGCACGCTTGCCGAAGATTTTCGTGCACTCTGGCCGCGGCTGGAACGCCTTTTCGGGAATCCGCCCCGCGATATGAGCGCGCCACAGATCTCGGACGTGGGAACTGCCTGGGCCGAGCGCTGCGCGTCCACTTTCTGGAAAGCCGCCGACTATCCCAGCCTCGACCAGCTGCACCGATTCAAGTTGCTGATGCAGGCCGAGCCGGACCAGCCGCTGGTCGATGCACTGATCGCGCATGTGGCCGGGAAGCTCCGGTCGGGACCCGAGCCGGCCCGGATTGCCGAACTGGCGCAGGTGCTGGTCGGCACATTCAAGATGGCGCTGTCGAGCGGATCGATCGACTGGGACGAGACGCTGCGACTGGGCGAGCACGTGATGCAGCCGGTCGGCCCGGGCTACGAGGGCGGCTTCGGCAGTGTTCGCATCTATTCCGACGGGCGCAGTTCGCCGCCGTTTACGCTGGCGATGAAATCACCGCTGGCTGAAGGCACCGGTGCCGACCTGACGGAAGCCTGTCGAATGGAACTGGCCGGCAACTTGCTCGCGTCGAGCTCGCCGCATGATCACGTCGTGAATCTCCACGGGGCGATTCGCACGGAGAACAGCATCGTGATCCTGATGGAGGACTGCAGCAACGGCAAGCTGGATGATGTCGCCACGAAGATCTCCGATGCGCACGCGCAGAAACTGCTGGACGGCGACCGTGCCGGGCTGATGGCCCTGACGCTCGCGCGCGACATGCTCGCCGGCCTCGATCACCTGCATCGCGTGTGCCGGGTCACCCATGGCGACGTCAAGCTGAACAATGTTTTCCTGGGCATCGACGGCCGCGCAAAGATCGGCGATTTTGACAGGACACGCGCCGGCGAGTCCTACGCGCTGCCGGCAGACGACTTGCCCAAGGCGATACAGTTCCTTTCGCCGGAAATCGTCGCCGAGCAGGCTGCGTATTTTGAGAAGAAGCGTGCGCTGGCGGGCTTGCCCGATACGGAGCGCAGCACAGGGATGGCTGCGCTGGCTCGTGAAGCACGGATCGAATTGTCGCAGTCCTCCGACTGCTTCGCTGCCGGCATTGCGCTGTTCCAGCTCTGCTATGGCGTGAACCCGTTTGACCGGCCGCTGCTGGAGCGCGGGATCACGATCAGTGCGGTCGACTCGGAGGACGAGATCGTGCGCTTTGCATCGATCGAGCCGTCCGAGCGGATGCGCTACCTGTTCGATGGCGCGACGATCAGGCCGGCGCTGGCCCGGCATGAAGACGAACTCAGGCGCAGCATCTTCTCGCTGATGGCGCCGGATCCCGGCTTCCGGGCGAGCGCGGCATCCGCCCTCGGCAGGCCGGTGTTCTCGACCGAGGGCATTGGCTCGCAAGACATCCGCGACGCTCTGGCCGACCTCGATGCAGCGACCCGGCGCATGCCTTCGGCCGCCACCTGACGCGAGCCGCGGCCGTGGCCGGCCGCGCGGCAATGGACGATCAGTGCCCGTCGCCAGCGTCGCGCGTGTGGACGCTCTTGTGCACTTTCTGCATGCCTGCCCAGACGCCGATGGCCACCAGCGGCACCAGCGCGCCGGTCGCCAGGTCGACGTTCAGCGGCAGGCCGACCGCCTTCAGCGCCTTCAGGCCGTAGCCGACCAGGCCGGCAAGGTAATACGAGATGGCCACCACCGACAGTCCTTCGACTGCCTGCTGCAGCCGCAGCTGCTGCGCGGCGCGCCGGTTCATCGACGCGAGCATTTCGCTGTTCTGCCGCTCCTGCCGGATGCCGACACGGGTACGCAGCAGCGAGTTGGTGTTGGCGATGCGCTCGGCCAGCAGCTCTTGCCGGCGCGCGGTCGCGGCGCAGGTGTTCATCGCCGGTGCGAGGCGACGCTGCATGAATTCCTCGATGGTCGGCACGCCTTCGATGCGGCGCTCGCGCAGCTCGGTGATGCGCGACATCACCAGCCCGAAGTAGGCCTGCGACGCGGAGAAGCGATAGCTGTCGTCCACCGACAGCTGTTCGAGGCGCGACGCGAGCTGCGTGATCTGATGCAGCAGCGCCTGCTCCTCTTGCATGCCCTCCTCTTCGGTGCGCTCGCGCTTTTCGCGCGCGACCATCGCCTTGGTCACGGAGGCGAGTTCAGACTCGATGTCGTTCAATACCGGCGCGGCGTGCTGTGCGACGGGCAGGCCGAGCAGCGCCATCACGCGGTAAGTCTCGATCTCGAGCAGGCGCTGCACGAGCCGGCCGGCCTGCTGGCCTTTCAAGCCGGCGTCGAACACGACGAAGCGCGCGAAGCCGTCGGCGTGGATCTGGAAATCGGTCCAGACTTGCGCGCCCTGCGAGGCCTCGCAGCCGATCACGGCATTGGTGTCGAACGCGCGGCGCATGTGCGGCGCGGTGTCCTCGGCGCTGGCGCCGGCGCGGTCGAGCACGACGTGCGTTGCGACCAGCAGCCTGCCCTTGAGCGACAGCAGCCAGCCTTCCGGCAATTCGGACGACGGCATCTGCGCAAACAGTGCGTCAGCCGATGGCGAAGCCTGCGGCGACGACACGAAGGTGTAACCGGCGAACTCGGTATGACATTCCCATTTCAGGCGGAATCGGCCGAAGTCATGAAAAAAATATTTCGCATTGCCGGCCGGTGCAGGTACGCCGAAGTGCGCGCAGAATTCCGCGAGCAGCGCCGACTGCAGACCGAGCTTGTCGGCCGGCGCCAGCGGTTCGTTGCGCCCGTGGACGGCGAGATGGGTGATTTTTTCGGGAGCTTCCAGCCGTATCGGCGGGCGCGAGTGAATTTCGGCAGCCAGCGGCACGCGCTGCGGGTGATTGAGTGTGGAATAGACGATAGGCATGGCGCCTATTGTATGTCAGGCCGGTGCAGGATATTGAACAGAGACAATCTCGAGTTCGTCGTCGCCGGCGGGCGTGCGCAGCGTGACGACATCGCCCTCGCGCGCCTTGGTCAGCGCGCGCGCGACCGGTGACACCCAGCTGATTTTGCCGCGCAGCGGATCGAGCTCGTCGATGCCGACGATGGTCACCGTGTGCTGTTCGCCGGCGGCGTTCACGTAGGTGATGGTCGCGCCGAAGAAGACCTGGTCGCTGCCGTGGTGGGCGCTGGGATCGACCACTTCGGCGAGGTCGAGCCGCTTGGTGAGGAAGCGGATGCGGCGGTCGATCTCGCGCAGGCGGCGCTTGCCGTAGATGTAGTCGCCGTTCTCGGAGCGGTCGCCGTTCGAGGCGGCCCAGTGCACCACCTTGACCACC
>JACCDX010781568.1_pt1 | contig 10154 bp, 12 predicted proteins | sample 7449681 | NCBI WGS metagenome assembly JACCDX01 (sample SAMN15323450, study PRJNA562643) | freshwater metagenome | isolation source: river surface water | place: USA:Blue River Watershed | collected 2017-08-18
AGCTTGGCGTCAAATGGATTTTATGGATGGCGAGTGAGCCCAGAATGACTTAATTAAGACTCGGATTTTGCATCACGGCTCATCAATAGCTTTACCGCTTGGGCAGCGTCTAGACCATTGAATAAAACTTCACCCACCATTTGTGTAATGGGCATTTCAACTTTTTGCTTTCGAGCCAAAGCTGCGACTGCTTGAGCACAACGAACACCTTCAGCAACGTGCCCAAGTGCAGCCAATATATCAGGCAACTTTTTACCAGACGCCAATTGCAAACCGACCTGACGATTTCTTGATAAATCCCCAGTTGCTGTCAAAATGAGATCGCCCACACCAGTCAAACCCATTGCAGTCTCGGGCTTACCACCCATGGCTGTGATTAATCTCATCATTTCAGATAAGCCACGAGTCAACAGAGCTGCTCGGGCATTAAGTCCCAAGCCAAGGCCATCTCCAATGCCAGTTGCAATGGCCAAGACATTTTTAATGGCCCCACCCAATTCAACGCCAACCACGTCATGGCTGCCATACACACGCATATTGCCGTGATGGAATACCTCTTGCGTCAGTTGAATTAATTCATCCGAGTCACTGGCCACAGTCAATGCACAAGGCATTCCTCTTGCAACCTCACTGGCAAAACTAGGTCCGGATAAAACAGCTGTTTGAATGCCAAGATTCAAAGCTCCAGCTTGAGTGAGTTCACGCCGAATCACTTGATGAGGCATCAGAGAAGTTTCAGGTTCTAAACCTTTGCATAGCCATACCCAATTTTTGGGCATTTGCTTAAGCTGTATCAATTGATGAACGGTGTCTTTTAATCCAGCCACCGGCGTTGCGATGATCAATAAATCTTGCTCACTCGCTTGGGCAAATAATTGCTGCCAATCGTGAGCGATCGATAGTTCATCAGGCAAAGAAATGCCAGGAAGATACTTTTGATTTTCATGAGTGGCCGCAATCGCAAGAGCCAATGCAGTTGAGCGACTCCAAAGTGTTACAGGATATTTGTTGACATTCTTGGTGGCGTGCATGGCCATGGCAGTTCCCCATGCGCCCGCTCCAAGAATGAAAATATTTTTCATTAGTTTGGCAGAATAATTCCGCTATCACTTGGAGCTTGCGCTTGATCAGCTTGGGCCATGCGTTGCTCATACAGTGCATGGAAGTTAATCTCAGCCAAATGAACCGGCTGGAATCCAGCACGACTAATCATGTCAGCAATATTAGATCGCAAGTATGGGAAAAGAATCGTTGGGCACGCAATCGCCAACAAAGGGCTAATCTGCTCTTCTGGCATGTGGCGAATCTCAAAGATGCCTGATTGTTGAGCTTCAACTAAAAATAAAACTTTGTCATCGATCTTTGTTGTCACTGTTCCAATCAAGGTGACATGAAAGTTCACGTCATCCAATTGGTTCGCTTGAATATCAACTTGAACCTCTAGTTTTGGCTCGCCTTGGTTTAAAAGAATTTCAGGGGCATTGGGTTGCTCTAAAGAGATGTCTTTTAAATAAACTCGTTGAATTTGAAAACTTGGGGCGTTGCTTGCATCACCATTGGCTGAATTAGCTGCTTCGGTCATATATTTCCTGTTTGTAGTAATAGTTATTTATTGACCCAACAAAGGGTCTAATTTTCCAGCTTTATCCAATGCAGAAAGATCATCAAATCCCCCCACATGAGTATCACCAATAAAAATTTGTGGCACGGTACGACGCCCAGTTCTGGCCATCATCTCTTCACGACGAACAGGGTCTTGATCCACCAAAATTTTTTCAGTGATGGCGACCCCCTTGGACAATAAAAGTCGCTCGGCCATGACGCAGTAGGGACAGACTTGGGTGCTATACATTGTGATTTTGGTCATTTTAAGTACTCAAGACTTGATTAAAGGCAAACCTGCCTGATTCCATGAAGAAATACCCCCATCCATGCAGGCAACATCTTTAAAACCAGCTTTTTTAAGCTTTCCAATCGCACTATTTGCTCTTGAACCACTTAAACAAACTAAAATAACAGGCTTATTGCTGTCCAGTTTTACTTGTTTTAAGCCCTTATCGAGCTCGGATAGAGGTAAATGCTTGGAATTGGCAATGTGACCAGATTTGAATTCATCAACTGTGCGGATGTCCAAAATTTGAGCCTGTTTTTGGTTAATTAACTGAACTGACTCATGTACGCTAAGCAGTTGCTTGTTAAGTCGACCCATAATCTGGGGCAATGCCAGAGCCAGTCCTGATGTAATCAGGGTGGCTAGGAGTAATAAATTATTTGTATTTGTAAAGAAGTCCATCAGTAAATTATAGAATGTGAATATGAAACAACTCGTACTTATCCGCCATGGCGAATCCCAGTGGAACCTAGAAAACCGTTTTACCGGCTGGGTTGACGTTGATTTAACACCAACCGGCATCCAGCAAGCTATTCAAGCTGGAGAGAGTTTAAAGGCTGCCGGGTATGATTTTGACATTGCTTACACATCTGTGCTGAAAAGGGCTATTCGAACCCTCTGGCACGCCCAGGAAGCCATGGATCGCTTGTGGTTACCTGTGGTCCATAGCTGGAGACTGAATGAGCGCCACTATGGCGCCTTGGCCGGCTTAAATAAAGCAGAAACGGCTGCCAAATATGGCGATGAGCAAGTTCACATTTGGAGAAGGTCATACGATGTTCGCCCTCCATTACTGGATCCGAATGACCCAAGAACATCATTTAATGATCCACGATATGCCAAACTCAAAAAAGAAGAAATTCCTCTTGGAGAGTGTTTAAAAGACAACGTCGCGCGTGTACTCCCTCTTTGGGAAGAATCAATTGCCCCAGCACTCCGATCTGGCAAAAGAGTTTTGATCGCAGCCCATGGCAATAGCATTCGATCACTAGTAAAGTATCTAGACGATGTTTCAGATGCTGACATCATGGAAATTAATATTCCAAATGGAGTTCCTTTGGTTTATGAATTAGATGACAACCTGAAACCTATTAAACATTTTTACTTAGAAAAATAATATGTATCGCTCAATTAAGAGTATCGCTTTAATTTGTACTGGTTTGATTGCAGGAGTTGCGTTAACACTTCAGTTATCCGCAACTGCTCAACAAGGGAGCTCATCTTTACCTCTAGACGAGCTTCGCAACCTATCCAATGTGTTTGGTCAAATTAAACGAGACTATGTTGAGTCAGTCGATGATAAGCGTCTATTAACAGATGCCATCAAAGGCATGGTCAGCGGCCTAGATCCTCATTCGTCTTATTTGGATAAAAAAGATTTTGCAGAAATGCAAGAACACACCCAAGGAAAGTTTGCCGGCCTAGGCATAGAAATCACTTCCGAAGAGGGTGTTGTTAAGATTCTGAATCCGATTGAAGATACTCCCGCTGCTCGAGCAGGACTATTGTCTGGCGACCTTATCACCCGCCTTGATGACAAACCCGTTCGAGGCATGACTCTTGATCAAGCTGTGCGTCGTATGCGCGGCGAGCCTGGCACAAAAATTACTTTGACAATTTTTAGAAAAAGTGAAGACAGAACTTTCCCAGTCACCATCACGCGTGCTGAGATCAAAGTTCAATCGGTTAAAGCCAAGTTCACTGAACCGGGCATTGCTTATGTTCGAATCACCAGCTTTCAAGAACGCACCATTCCTGATTTAGCTAAAAAGTTAAATGAACTGGCTAATCAAAATAATCAAATCAAAGGTCTTGTGCTTGATTTAAGAAACAATGGCGGCGGATTACTGCAAGGAGCAGTTGGCGTTTCTGCAGCCTTCTTGCCAACGGACACTTTGGTGGTCTCAACAAAAGGGCAAACGGAAGAGGCCAAACAAGTTTTTAAAGCGACTGTAAGCAACTATCGTTTGTCGGAAAACAATGATGCACTATCAGACCTCTCACCACTGTTCAAAAAAGTACCGATGGTGGTTCTGGTAAATGCCTTCTCTGCATCCGCCTCTGAAATCGTTGCTGGAGCTCTTCAAGACCATAAACGTGCGACCATCATTGGTAAAACAACTTTTGGCAAAGGGTCTGTGCAAACGGTACGCCCATTAAGCTCAGACTCTGCTCTGAAGTTAACAACAGCTTATTACTACACGCCGTCAGGCAAATCAATTCAGGCATTTGGCATTAAACCTGATATCGCCGTTGACCAGAATGCTGAAGGTGATCCTGATGACGTCTTAATCACTCGCGAAATCGACAGTGAAAAACATCTTAAAAATAAACAGTCTTCAGAAGAAAAGTTGATTCGTGATCGTGAAAAACGTCGTCTTGAAGAATTACAACGTATTGAAGAGTTGAACGCTAAAAAAACACCTGAAGAAAAAGAAAAGGATCGTAAAAAGCGTCCTGCTGAATTTGGCTCGGCTGAAGACTTTATGTTGAGTCAAGCTACCGCTTACCTGAAAGGTCAGCCAGTCAAAAAATCTAAATCACGTTTAGAGTAATTAACTGTGGCGATGAACGATCAAGATCTTCTTCGATACTCACGCCACATTCTTCTGGATGAGATTGGCATTGAAGGCCAAGAAAAAATCTTGACCGCCCATGTCGTCATTGTTGGTGCCGGCGGCTTAGGTTCAGCAGCTGCGCCATACATAGCTGCGGCTGGCGTTCGCAAAATAACACTCATTGACCATGACGTGGTTGACCTGACCAATCTACAGCGTCAAATCATGCATCGCACCGACTCAGTTGGGAAGCTGAAGGTTGAATCAGGCAAAACAATGCTTGAACAATTGAATCCAGATTTAACCGTCGCAGCGATTGCAGAAAAAGCAACTCACGATTTGATGAATCAAGTCTTGCCTGAGGCCACCATTGTTTTGGACTGCACGGATAACTTTACTACGCGACATCTCATCAATGCTTCTTGCATTCAGCATAAAGTTCCCCTGGTCAGTGGCGCAGCCATTCGCTTTGATGGACAGCTCACAGTGATCGACCCCAATGCAAGCGATAAGCCTTGCTATGCGTGCTTATTCCCACCAGACCAAGAATTTAATGAAGTGAAATGCTCAACCATGGGCGTGTTCTCACCTTTAGTAGGCATCATCGGCACAATGCAAGCAGCTCAGGCATTGCAGATGATTGTGGGCGTTGGTAAAACTCTGTCAGGGCAACTATTGCTATGGGATGGCAGAACATCAAAAGCTGAGACCATTCAAATCGAAAAAAGAAAAGACTGCCCTGTTTGCTCAGTTAAGCATTGATTTTTTCAAAAACTTTCTGAATATCGACGGGCTCAATCGCAGACAGCAATTCATCGACTGATTTTCTTAATTGACTGGCATCTGATCTCAGAATTTCCTGCTTAACAGACAGCAATTGATTAAAGTGAAGAGAGAAGTCTGTTAAACCCATACCGAGTAAAACGCGCGTCATTGATGCATCTCCAGCCATCTCACCACAAACTGAGATTGGCATCTTGGCAGCCTTGGCTTCCCTAATCACACCAGCAATTAATCTCAATACTGCAGGGTGCAGTGGATCATATAAATGAGCCACTGCATTATCTGCTCGATCAATCGCTAATGTGTACTGAATTAAGTCATTCGTACCAATCGATAAAAAATCTAAGCGCTTAATGAAAAGAGGCAAAGATAATGCGGCAGCTGGTATCTCAATCATTGCCCCCACTTGAATGCTAGGATCAAAAGCAACGCCCTCATCATCCAACTGTTTCTTTGCCAATTCAATCAGTTCAAGTGTTTGATCGATTTCTTGCGCATGAGCCAACATTGGAATCAATATTTTGATTTTCCCAAAAACCGAGGCTCTTAAAATTGCACGAATCTGAACCAAGAACATGTCTGGCTCTGACAAAGACCATCGAATCGCTCTTAAACCCAAAGGAGACAAATATTGAGCTGAGCCATGTTCATTGATGTCCAAAGGTTTATCTGCACCAATATCAATCGTTCTAATGCTGACTGGCAACCCCTTCATCGCTTCTGCAGTTTTTCTGTAGGCCCAGAATTGTTCTTCTTCATCAGGCATTTTTCCCTGTCGATTCATGAAGAGAAATTCAGATCTAAATAAGCCAATACCAACAGCCCCAGAATCTAAAGCCATCGCAGCATCATCGGGCATTTCAACGTTGGCCATCAAATCAATGGGTTGACCATCCAAAGTTAAGGTTGGCGTGTACTTCAACCTTAACAATTTTTTCTTTTCTAGCTTTCTTGCTGATTGAAGATGGCGATATTCTTCTAAGATAAATTCGCTAGGATCAACAATCACAATGCCGCGATCACCATCAATGATGATCCAATCATCCTGACGAATTAATTCACTGGCACTTCGAACACCCACTGCCGCAGGAATATCCAAACTTCTGGCCACAATCGCTGTATGCGAAGTTTTACCGCCCAAATCAGTGACAAAACCACCAAATGCAAGTTCTTTAAAACGCAACATGTCAGGAGGCGCAATATCATGAGCCACCACAATGACTTCACTTAACTCACGATTTTCTGAAACAGTTTTATAAAAGGAGCCAATGGTTTGATGGTCTTCTCCTAAATGAAGAACCTTCATGACTCTCTCGACGACCTGCCGAATATCTGATGCTCTCTCTCGCAAATAAGCATCTTCAATTTCGGCAAATTGCTCTAATAAATTTTCAAGCTGTGTCGCAAGCGCCCACTCAGCGTTGTAGCGTTTTTCTTTAATTAGCTCTAATGGTTTTTCTGTGAGCGTGGGATCGGCCAAAATCATACCGTGCACATCCAAGAATGCGCCCATCTCTTCAGGTGCCGCCTCAGGCAAACTGGCTCTTAAGTTTTTTAGCTCCTGCCTCACCACTTGAAAGGCATCTAATAATCTTTTTTCTTCTTTTTGCTCAGACCCAGGATCAACCAAGTAATGCTTTACATCCATCGCGGATGGCGCGATTCTTAGGGCACGACCAATTGCAATGCCATTTGTAACAGGAATTCCGTGAAGGGTGAATGACAAGTTACTCGCCTTCCCCAAAACGATCATTGATCAGCGCTTGAATAGCATCAAATGCCTCTTGAGATTTTTCACCATCCGTTTCCAAAAGTACAGTGCTACCCATGCCCGCGGCCAACATCATCACGCCCATGATACTTTTTGCATTCACGCGACGACCACCCTTTGAAAGAAAAATTTCACATGGAAACTGTCCTGCCAATTGTGTTAATTTTGCAGATGCTCTTGCGTGTAAGCCAAGTTTATTGATGATGTTAATTTCTGCGCTAGGCATTGTTATTCCTTGCTATTTTTTGTCTCTAAGTTTGATTTTCACCCACATACCCCAGATGTCCAATGGGGATGATTCCTTGCTGTCCACCGTGCATTGCTTTTTGCATGGCTGACTCAAGTGGCTCTGCGCGGTAAGCAATTGCACGCATCAACATGGGTAAATTTACTCCTGCAATGACTTTTACCTGACCTTCAAATTCAGGTTTATGGGCCAAACGACTGGCCACGTTGGCAGGAGTTGCACCCATGATGTCGGTCAACACCAGCAAACCTTTGTCTGATTTAATCGAGGAGGCAGCCTCTATGGCTCTGTCCAAAGTCAATTTAGAGTCTTCATGCGCCATCACGTCAAGTGCAACCAAACGATCTGGAACCTCCCCATACACATGGCGAGCAAACTCTCGCAATGCCGAGGCTAGCGGAGCATGAGCAATAATTAGGATGCCAGCCATTTAATTCAATTGTCTTTCAAGGTTGGTTAGCCATTGCATGGCAACATCATGACCGGTTTGATCGGTAATTTCAACAAAACAGGTCGGGCTCGTGACATTTATTTCTGTCAAATAACCCCCAATAAAATCCAGTCCTACTAGGTGCAAACCTCGCGCGGCCAAAACAGGCCCCAGCTCTTGAGCAACGGCAGATTCTTTTTCGGTAAGTTTTCGAGCCACTCCTTTACCTCCGGCAGCCAAGTTGCCTCGAACCTCACCTTGCTTGGGTATGCGTGCCAATGAAAATGGCACCACTTCACCGCCGATCAGCAGCACTCGCTTATCCCCTTCTGAAATTTCGGGTAAAAACTTTTGCACCATGAGCGGACGTTTTCCATCTTCGCCCAAAATTTCAACAATACTGCCCATGTTCAAGCCATTCGCTTGAACTCTAAAAACTCCCATACCACCCATGCCATCGATCGGCTTAATGATGATGTCCTGAAACTCTTGATGAAACGCCTGAATATCAGCAAGGTCATGACTGATGATGGTTGGTGGCGCAAATTGCATGAACTCCAACAAAGCCATTTTTTCAGAATGATTACGCAAGGCCTCAGGATGATTAAAAACCTTCGCCCCCTCACGACACGCTTGAGATAACAACCAAGTTGCATTGACATAAGAGATATCAAAGGGCGGGTCTTTTCTCATGATGACCGCGTCAAAATCAGATAACTTCAAACACTCAGAAGTCACCCTTTTAAACCAAGCACCCAAATCAGAAGTCAATTTGATTTGAGCACAAGCAGCCTGCACGCTGGCATTGACGGTTTTTAAGTCTTGAATTTGACAATGCCAAATTTGATGCCCAGATGATTGACAAGCTTTCATCATGGCTAAAGTGCTATCTTTTTCAATCGCAAAACCTTCTAAAGGATCAGCGATAAATAGAAGCTTTTTCATGACTTACTCGGCCTCAGGGTCGGTGCGCTCAAGCTCTAAGGATGCTGCCAATAGAGCCAAGCGAGCAACCACGCCATATAAATAGAATCGATTGGGCACAGCAATGCCAGGCTTGGCTGCCACATCCGGAATTGAATTATGCTCAAAAGCCAACGGCACAAAATGCATGCCTGGTGCATTTAGATTCTCATCCACTCCTCGACTGGTGTGAACGCGATAAAAGCCACCCACCACATAACGATCCATCATATAAACCACTGGCTCAGCCACTGCCTCATTGATTTTTTCAAAGGTGTAAACACCTTCCTGAACCAACACATCAGCCACTTCCAAGCCTTCTTTGACCACGCTCATTTTGTTACGCTCTTTGCGGTTCAAATCTTTGACTTCGCTGGCGTCTTTAACGGTCATGATGCCCATGCCATATGTGCCAGCATCGGCTTTCACGATGACATAAGGCTTTTCTTTGATGCCGTACTCTTTATATTTACGAGTAATTTTTTTCAAGATTGCATCGACGCTATCTTGCAAACATTGCTCACCCACGCGCTCGTGGAAGTTAATGCCCGAGCATTTTGTGAAAAATGGATTGATCATCCACGGATCAATATCAATGACCTTGGCAAACTTTTTAGCCACATCGTCATACGCATCAAAATGATTTGATTTACGACGCACCGCCCAACCGGCATGCAATGGTGGCAAAAGATATTGTTCGTAAAGATTTTCTAAAATTTCCGGAATGCCACCAGAAAGATCATTGTTCAAAAGAATGGTGCAAGGATCAAAATCTTTTAAGCCTAGACGACGACCTTTCATACCAATTCTAGATAGCGGTTCAAGAATCAAACGCTGCCCATCAGGTAAATCAATCGGTGTTGGCTTGGTGATTTCATCTGAAAGTGTCCCCAAACGAACATTCAAACCCGTTTGTCTCAGAATGGATGACAAGCGCGCAACGTTTTGCAAATAGAAAACGTTGCGGGTGTGTTTTTCAGGAATCAGCAATAAATTTTTGGCGTCTGGGCAAATTTTTTCAATCGCAGCCATGGCAGCCTGAACGGCCAATGGCAACATTTCAGGGGAAAGGTTATTGAACCCACCTGGAAACAAATTCGTGTCGACTGGCGCCAATTTAAAGCCAGCATTACGCAGATCTACTGAGCAGTAAAAAGGGGGCGTGTGCTCCTGCCATTCAAGCCTGAACCAGCGCTCAATCGCAGGGGTTGCTTCTAAAACCTTTTGCTCTAATTCAAGCAAAGGACCATTCAGGGCAGTTATAAGATGAGGAACCATATTGTCATTCTAAGACAGATAAAAAAAGAGCGGGTTCTATTCAAAGAAACCGCTCTTTAAGCAACCCTAAAAATCAGATTTTTAGGGTTTCCTACACACTACATTTCACACAGATTTACGAATTACTTCATTAAGCCTCGTAGGCTGTTTCGCCATGAGACGTGATATCTAGACCTTCACGCTCTGCGTCTTCTGGAACACGCAAACCGATCACTAAGTCAACAACTTTGTAG
>JACCDX011024509.1_pt1 | contig 10153 bp, 12 predicted proteins | sample 7449681 | NCBI WGS metagenome assembly JACCDX01 (sample SAMN15323450, study PRJNA562643) | freshwater metagenome | isolation source: river surface water | place: USA:Blue River Watershed | collected 2017-08-18
CCACCATGTCCAGCAGGCAGCTGTAGCCGAACACATGCTCGCGCCACTTCTCGCGCGGGATGTCGCGCCCGCCCTTGCCGATGATGATGCCCAGCTCGCACTCGTGGTGCACCTCGCGGTTCGGGACATTGGGCAGCACGATCGACTCGCCCGCGCCCGAGAGCGAGGAATTGGGCTTGAGAAAGAAGCCCTGATGGTTGGCGCGGTAGTTGGCCTGCATCTCGCGGCCGTGGTCGTGGTAGTTGACCGGGAAGGCGATCACCTTGTTGGGCCAGGGCACCGGCGTGAGCAGCTTGGCGGACGCCAGCGGCACCCGGGGGCAGCCGGCGAGCAGCGCGTCGAGGCGGGCGGGGTTCTCGGACAGCTGCGCGATCAGGCGCGTCGCGGCGACCGGCGGCCACTCCTGCAGGTCATGGCCCAGGGCGGAGGTCAGGTCGAGGATCTGGTCGCCTTCGACCACACCCAGGCGTCCTTCATTGAATCGAACAAGTTTCATCGGCAGCTGCGTCCAAAGCGTTCAAACACTCAACATATTCTGTCTTGCAGAATACGATACTGATAGATAGAATATTATGGATCATCCCCTCCAACACCAATAGGGTTTACCCGCATGCCACGCAAAGCCAAGCAGGACTCACAGGCAGACCTCCAGGCCGCACCTGGAGGCGCGGCGGCCGTTGACCGGGCGCTGAGCCTGCTCTCCGCCTTCCGCGCCGGAGACAAGGACCTGGGCCTGCCCGACCTGGCCGAGCGCAGCGGCCTCTACAAGAGCACGGTGCTGCGGCTGCTCGCCTCGCTGGTGCATGCGCAGCTGGTGCAGCGGCTGCCCTCCGGCCGCTACCGGCTGGGGCCGGAGGTCGCGCGCCTCTACGGCATCTACGCCACCTCGTTCTCGATGGAAGGCGTGGTGCTGCCGGTGCTGCGGGAGCTGGTGGAGCGCACCGGCGAGAGCGCGGCCTTCCATGTCCGCCAGGGCACGCACCGGGTCTGCCTGTACCGGGTCGATTCGCCACAGCCGGTGCGTGACCACATCCGCGAGGGCGACCTGCTGCCCCTCGACCGCGGCGCAGGCGGGCAGGTGCTCACGGCGTTCTCGGGGGCCGAGGGCGAGAAGTACGCGCAGATCCGCCGCGATGGCATCGCCCTGCTGGTGGGCGACCGGGTGCCCGACCTGGCGGGCATCTCGGCCCCGGTGTTCGGCGCCTCGGGCGAACTTGCCGGCGCTGTCACGCTCACCATGCCCGCCAACCGCTTCTCGCCCGACTACGGCCCCGAGGTGCTGCGCGCCGCACGCCAGATCACGACCGGCCTGGGCGGACGCCACCCCACCGCGCAGGACGCCGTGCCCGCCCCATCCACCCACGCCACCAGCAGGAGAACCGCCCATGACTGACCCCCTCATCGCGCAGGTGCGCGCCACCGGCAGCCTCGATGCGCTCTATCCGGTGCTGGACTCGCTGCGCATGACCCCGGGCTGGCACAAGAAGCGCCCCTCGCTGTGGAAGCAGCCCCGCACCCCGTTCCAGCCGCTGCACTGGCGCTATGACCTCGGCCGTCTTGCCCTGGACCAGGCCGGCCAGTGGATCGGCACCGAGCTCGCCGAACGGCGCAACTTCCTGCTGTTCAACCCGGTGGGCGACAACGACTACGACACGGTGCGCACCATGGTCGTGGCCTTCCAGATGATCAAGCCCGGCGAGCACGCGCGCGCGCACCGGCACTCGCCCAACGCCATGCGGCTTGTCCTGGATGCGGGCCCGGGCTGCTTCACCGTGGTCGACGGCGTCAAGCTGCCGATGCGCAGCGGCGACTTCCTGCTCACGCCCGGGGGCAGCTGGCACAGCCACTACAACGAGGGCGATGCCAACGCCTACTGGATCGACATCCTCGACGTGCCCCTGGTGCACCTGCTGGAGCCGATGTTCCTCGACGAGCACCCCGACGGCACGCAGGCGGTGTCGAGCGAGCCGGCGACGCATCCCTTCTACTTCCCGGCGCCCCAGATCGATTCGGCGCTGGCCACCGCCGCCGCGCACGAGGGCCTGCGGCAGGCGCCGCTGCAGGTGCAGCCGCACATCCCCACCATGGCGGTGAACGCCCTGTCCCTCGCCGCAGGCGCCAGCCACGCGCCGCCGCGCAGCACCGCCAACCGGCTGCTGCTGGTCACCTCCGGCCACGGGACTGCGCAGGCCGGCGACTCGACCTTCCACTGGTCACGCGGCGACGTGATCGCCGTGCCCACCTGGACGACCCTGCACCTGGCCGCGGCCTCGGCGGCGACGGTGGTGGCGGTGAGCGATGCACCGGTGATGAGGGCTCTGGGGTTCTACCGCGAAGAGTGAGGCAACACGCGGCGCGAAGCCCGTGCCCACGCGATCGTTGCACGCACACCGCCCGCAGGACATCAGACCTGCAGAGCTGCCGCTACGATGCAAGGCATGCGTGATGCCGCCATCGCCCTCCACCGCTTCGGCCTCGGCCCCAGGCCCGGCGACGCGATTGCCCGCGACGCGCGCGAGTGGGTGCTGCCGCAGCTCGAAGCGCACGCCGTCCGCCCCGCGCCCTGGCAGCCGCTGCCGGACACCCCTGCGCTGACCGAGGCCTGGCTCGCACAGCAGCGGGCCTTCCGGCAGGCCCCCGAGGGCGAGCGCGCAGGCATCCGCGAGGCCTACCTGCGGCGCGGCCGCGAGGACTACCTGGCCGCTGTAGGCGCCCGCGTCGACAGCGCGCTGCAGACGCCCACGCCCTTCGCCGAGCGCCTGGTGCATTTCTGGGCCAACCACTTCGCGGTTTCGGTGGACAAGCTGATCGTGGTCGGCCTGGCCGGCGCCTTCGAGGCCGATGCAATCCGCCCTCATGTGATGGGGCGCTTCGAGGACCTGCTGCTGGCGGCGATCCGCCACCCGGCCATGCTCCTGTACCTGGACCAGGCGCAGTCCATCGGCCCCAACAGCCAGGCAGGCCGCAGGATCCGCCGGGGTGTCCGCGGCCTGAACGAGAACCTGGCCCGCGAGATCCTGGAGCTGCACACCCTGGGCGTGCGCGGCGGCTACACCCAGGACGACGTCACCGAGCTGGCCCGCGCACTGACCGGCTGGACCCTGCCCGACGACCAGCCCGGTTTCTTCGACAGGTCCGCGGGCGCCAGCTTCCGCTTCGTCCCCGCGCTCCATGAGCCCGGCACCCGGCAGGTCCGGGGCCGCAGCTACACGGGTTTCGGCGAAGGGCAGGCCCTGGCCATCCTGCACGACCTGGCACTCGCCCCATCCACCGCGCGACACATCGCGACCAAGCTCGCCCGGCATTTCGTCGCCGACGAGCCGCCGCCCGCGCTGGTACAGCGTCTCCAGGATGCCTACCTGCGCAGCGACGGCGACCTGCCCACCGTCTACCGCGCGCTGGTGACTTCGGCCGAGGCCTGGGACCCGCGGCCCGCCAAGTTCAAGACGCCCTGGGAGTGGGCGGTCTCCAGCCTGCGCGCCCTGGGCCGGACCTCGCTGCCGCCCGCACAGGCCACCAGCCTGATGGCGCAGCTCGGGCAGCCGGTGTGGCGGCCCGGATCGCCCGCGGGCTTCGACGACATCGCGGCGACATGGGCCGCGCCCGACGCGCTGCTGCGCCGGGTCGAGGCGGGCCAGCGCCTGGCTCGGCAGGCGGGCGCCGGCATCGACGCGCGGACCCTGGGGCCGCAGGTGCTGCCAGGTGCGCTGAGCGAGACCACCGTGCGCGCCATCGCCCTGGCCGAGAGCGGCGAGCACGCGCTCACGCTGCTGCTGGTGTCCCCCGAATTCCTGCGGAGATAGGCATGACGCTCCAACGAAGAAGCTTCCTGGGCGCGACCGCGCTGCTGGCTGCACCCGGTGTGCTGCTGGCGCGCGCGCCGACCGAGCGCCGCTTCCTCTTCATCATCCAGCGCGGGGCGGCCGACGGCCTGCACACCGTGGTGCCCTATGCGGACCCGGGTTATGCGCGGCACCGCGGCGCGCTCGCAGTGGACGCCGCCAGTGCGCTCAAGCTCGATGGCAGCTTCGCGCTGCATCCCGCGCTCGGCGAGCTGCACCGCCTCTACCAGCAGGGCGAGGCCGGCTTGATCCACGCGGTGGCCTCTGCCTACCGCGATCGCTCGCACTTCGATGGCCAGAACGTGCTCGAGACCGGGGGCACTGCCCCCTACCAGCTGCGCGATGGCTGGCTGAACCGGTTGCTGGGGCTGATGGGCGTCGCCGGCAAGGACGCGATCGCGTTCTCGCAGGCGATCCCGATGGCGATGCGGGGTGGCGTCGAGGTGGCGACCTACGCCCCGTCGAACCTGCCGCAGGCGAGCGACGACCTGCTGATGCGGGTCGACCAGCTCTATGCCGGCGACGCGCAGCTGCACGCGCTGTGGGCCTCGGCCCTCGAGGCGCGCGGCATGGCGGGCGGCATGCGCGGGGGCGCCGGGCGCGGCGATCCGGCGGCGACCGGGCGCATGGTGGCCAGCTTCCTGGCGCGCCCGGACGGCCCGCGCATCGGGATGATCGAGACCGACGGCTGGGACACGCACAGCGCCCAGGCCGGCCGGCTCGCTGCGCGCCTGCAGGCCCTGGACAGCCTCATCGCGGGCCTGCGGGCGGGGATGGGGCCGGCCTGGTCGCAGACCGTCGTCCTGGTGGCCACCGAGTTCGGCCGCACCGTGGCCGTCAACGGCACCGGCGGCACCGACCACGGCACCGGGTCGGCGGCGATGCTGGTGGGCGGCGCGGTACGCGGCGGGCGGGTGATGGCGGACTGGCCCGGCCTGGCGCCGGCCGACCTCTTCGAGGGCCGCGACCTGCGGCCGACCCTGGCCCTCGACGCGCTCATCGCCCAGGTCTGCGCCGAGGCCTTCGGGCTCGACCCGGAGCGGGTGGCGGGCGTGATTACCCCGGGGACAAGACGCCGCACGCCCCTGCCCGCGCTGCTGCACGCCTGAACGCGGGCAGTTCCTGGCGTAGTAACCGAGCGCGCGACCGGGTCAGGGGGCTTGCCTATGATCCGCGGCCATGTCCCAGACCCAGCCCTCCGATACTGCCCCCTTCGCCACCCCACTCCCCCGTGCTGTCGCCTGGCTCGGGTACGGCGGGCTGCTGCCGTTCCTCGCGTTGGCCGCCGCGGTCCTGCTGCGGGTCCACACCGAACTGGCCAGCCAGGCGCTGCTGGCCTATGGCGCGGTGATCCTGTCCTTCGTGGGCGCCCTGCACTGGGCCTTTGCCATGGGGGCCTCCGGGATGACCGAGGCCGAGCGGACCTGGATGTATGGCTGGAGCACGGTGCCCGCCTTGCTTGCGTGGCCCGCGCTGCTGGCGCCTGCTGCCCCGGGTGCCTTGATCCTGATCGCCGGCTTCGCCGCGCACTACCTGCAGGACCGCAAGCAGGCGCAGCGCCTGGGCCTGCCCGCCTGGTACCTCCCGCTGCGCCTGCGCCTCTCCAGCGCGGCGAGCCTCAGCCTGCTCACGCTCATGGCGGCCTGAGGCCTGGCAGCTCGAGGCGACCGCCACGCAAGCGAGCCCGTCGGTAAGATGCCTCCGGCCCGGGATGCGGGCCGTGGAGAGTCGCCATGTTGATCAACTGCGTCGCCTACGAACAAGGCCGCCGCCTCGCCGATGTGCCGGTCGCCGAGATCGGCAGCTTCCTTGCGCGCCCGGGGTGCTTCGTCTGGGTCGCCCTGCGCGATGCCACCCCCGAGGAGATGGCGCAGATGCAGGCGCAGTTCGGCCTGCCCGACCTGGCGGTGGAGGACGCGCTGCACGGCCACCAGCGCCCCAAGACCGAGGAATACGGCGACGACACCCTGTTCACCGTGGTGCACACGGTGGAACTCTCCCCCACCGACGAACCGATGATCGGCGAGGTCAACGTGTTCGTCGGCCGCAACTACGTGCTCTCGGTCCGCAACCGCAGCCGGCAGCCGCTGCTGGGGGTGCGCGCCCGCGCCGAGCGCGAGCCGGAGCTGCTGCAGCTGGGGCCGGCCTTCGTGCTGTACGCCATCGTCGACTCGGTGGTGGACCGCTACTTCCCGCTGGTCGATGCGCTGGAGGACGAGCTCGACGCGATCGAGGACCAGATCTTCGAGCCGGGCACCCAGGCCCGCGAGAACGTCAAGCGCCTCTACGCCCTCAAGCGGCGGGTGACGCAGCTGCGGCATGTGGTGCTGCCGCTGCTCGAGGCGATGGACCAGCTCACCGGCGGCCGGGTGCCGCCCGGGTTCAGCCACACCCAGGACTATTTCCGCGACGTGGTGGACCACCTCACGCGCATCCAGGGCGCGCTGGAGAACCTGCGCGAGACGATCAACACCGCGATCCAGGTGAACCTGGCGGTGAGCACCATCGAGGAGTCGCAGACCACCAAGCGGCTGGCCGCCTGGGCCGGCGTCTTTGCCCTGGCCACCTTCCTCGTGGGGGTGTGGGGCATGAACTTCAAGTACATGCCGGAGCTCGATCAGCCCTGGGGCTACCCGGCGGCGCTGGCGGTGATCTTCGGCGCCTGCGGGCTGGTCGGATGGCGCTTCCGGCGGGCCGGCTGGTTGTGAAGCCCAGGGGGCGCAGCCGCATTCAGTCAACACCTTTCGCTTGACGCACACGGGCAGCGAGGTCCTCCTGCCCGCGGGCCTCATAGGCCTGAGCCACGCCCTCGCGGTCGCGGGCCTCCTTGTTCTGGCTCATCTTCGACTTGCCCTCGAGTGCGGTGATCGCCACCTCGATGCCCACGATCTCGCGGAGCCTGCTGTCCATGTAATCGGCGGGGGCATCGGCCATCTTCCAGGGCCTGGGCTCGGTGGCCTCGTGCCGGCGGGTCAGGCGGGCCACCACGCCGCGCACATAGCGCTCGTCGTCATGCACGGTGAAGATGCCATGGGCGTGCACCGCCTCGTAGTTCCAGGTCGGCACCTGGCGGTGGGTCTCATGCTTGCTGGGGTACCAGTTGGGCGAGACATAAGCGGCTGCCCCGCGAAAGACGACCAGCACCCGGCTGCCACTGGCGACTTGCTGCCAGACCGGGTTGGCGCGGGCCACATGGGCGCGAAGGGTGCCCAGGGGGCCGGTGTCGGGGTCGAACTCGAAAGGGATGTGGTTGGCGTCCAGCCCCGCGTCGCCGTGCGTCACGAGCATGCCGAGCGGGTGCTCGCGGAGGATGCGGTGCAGCTCCTGCGGGTCGTCGAGGGCGAAGGCGGCGGGGGTGTACATCGATGGCTCGGCAGTTCGGGCAATACAGGACAAGACGGCCAACGACCTGTCGTCTGCCGCGGTATTTTCAGCGGACTTGAATGTCGGCACCAGCGACACCGAGCCATCCCGCTTGACGGATTCCGCACCGCAGAACATAATCAAGATGATCCATTCATTCAAGTGCCCGGACACCGGCGCGCTCTTTCGCAGCCGGGTGGTCCGCCGGTTTGCGAATTTCGAGCGGGTCGCAAGGCGAAAGCTCCTGCAGTTGCACGCGGCCACTGAGCTGGCGAGCCTGAGGATCCCACCTGGCAACCAGTTGGAGGGCTTGAAAGGGGACAGACGAGGGCAGCACAGCATTCGTATCAATGACCAGTGGCGAATCTGTTTTGTCTGGCATGACGATGGCGCCCACGACGTTGAAATCGTGGACTACCACTAGGAGGTGACCATGGCGCAGTTACTTGACGAGATCCATCCCGGCGAAGTCCTGCTGGAGGACTTCATGAAGCCCATGGGCATCACCGCGCGGCAACTGGCGGCCGACATCGACGTCTCCCCCAGCCGCATCAGCGACCTGGTGAACGGCAACCGGCCGATCACTGCCGATACGGCGCTGCGCCTGGGCCTGTTCTTCAACATGGACCCTCGCTTCTGGATGAACCTGCAGACCGAGTACGACATGCGGGTGGCGGCTCGCACCCTGCAGGACAAGATCGCGCCACGGATCCGGGCATTCCAGATGCCCGCCGCCGCCTGAGCCTTCAGGCCCCGCCCCGCACCGCCGCCTCGATCGCCTCCACGTCGATCTTCTCCATCTGCATCATCGCCTCGAAGGCACGACGGGCCACGGCGCGGTCGGGATCGGCAATCGCCTCGGTCAGCACGCGCGGCGTGATCTGCCAGTTCACGCCCCACTTGTCCTTGCACCAGCCGCAGGCGCTGGGCTGGCCGCCGTGGCCGACGATGGCGTCCCACAGGCGGTCGGTCTCGGCCTGGTCGTCGGTGGCGACCTGGAACGAGAAGGCCTCGGTCTGCGGAAAGATCGGGCCGCCGTTGAGGCCCAGGCAGGGGATGCCGAGGACGGTGAACTGCACGGTGAGCACGTCGCCCGCCTTTCCACCAGGGAAGTCCGCCGGGGCATGGAAGACATCGCCCACTGCGCTGTCGGGGAAGGTGCGGGCGTAGAACTGCGCCGCCTCGAGGGCAGCGCCGTCGAACCACAGGCAGATGGTGTTCTTGGGGGTCATGGACTCAGCTCCTTGGCAAGAGGTGAAGGATTGTTGTCCGGGAACCGCCGCATTGTGCGCGTCCGCCCGGCCTGATGGCTGCCCTTGGACAGCACAGAAAAAAGTACATAAATTCGTGCACATTTCTGGACGAATTCATGGCCTCGCCTCACACGATCTACGCCCGCACCACGGTCAGCATGACGGACCTGCGGCGCAATCCCGGCGGCATCCTGCAGGACGCGGGTGACGCGCCGGTAGCCATCCTCAACCACAACAAACCGACCGCCTACCTGCTCTCGGCGCGGGCCTATGAAGCCCTGCTCGAGCGCCTGGACGACGCCGAACTCGCCAAGGTCGCCAAGCAGCGCTCGGGCGGCAAGCGGGTCAAGGTGAAGCTTGAAGACCTATGAGCTGGAGTTCCACGAACTGGCGCGGATTGAATGACCCAAGCTCGATGGTTTCAGCCGGCTCGTGTACGAGGTCATCGACCCTCGCCTGGTCGTCGTGGTGATCGCCGTGGGAGGCCGCGATCGAGATGAGGTGTACCTTCAGGCGCCCCGCCTCTGACAGCGCCGCTGGACATGGCTGACTCAGATCTGGTCGATCGCCGTCGATACCGGCGCCGCCTCGCCCGCCTTGTCGGCGATGGAAAACCGGTCGTCGGTGCGGGTGTAGAAGCTTGCGCCAAAGCGCGCGATGGGCCGGTAGTCCCGCAGGTTGACACGCCAGGCCTCGGTGTCGACAAGACCGTCTCGGGCGGCCAGCCACTTGATGCGACCGATGAAGACATAGCGACTGGGGGTTTCCAGCGTCTCGTGCAGCACGCACTCGAATGCGATCGGTGCCTCCTGGATGCGCGGCGGCGCCACGCAGTGCGAGGGCACCGGGGTCAGGCCTACCGCGGCCAGCTCGCTCACGTCGGACGGGAACGCCTCGCCGCAGGCGTGCATCTTGTCGGCGATGGGCTCGTCGGACATGTGCACCACAAACTCACCGCTGCGCAGGATATTGGCCGCGGTGTCCTTGAGCCGGCCATCGGACAGGCGGTTGATGCTGAGCATCAGGATCGGCGGGTCCTCGCCGACCATGTTGAACATGGAAAACGGCGCCGCGTTGGCCACGCCGTTCTCGCCCAACGTGGTCACCAGCGCAATCGGCCGGGGCACGATCAGGCTGGCCATCAGCTTGTAGCGCTGGTAGCTGGTGAGGTCTTCGAAATCGACTTCGGTCATGGCGGGTGCGCGGGTATCTGGAAAGGGAACAAGGGCTGGCGCTCACGAAACAGGCGAGCCGGCAGGCAGGCGGCGCCCTCCAGTCTAGTGGCCCTGAAGAGTCCGCCACCTGCCGCTGGTAGCGGTCAGACCACCACTTCGACCTTGGCGCGCTTGGCCACTGCCGTCCAGGTGCCGATCTGCGACTGGATCAGCTTGACGAAGTCGTCGCCAACCACCGGCGTCTTGCGTGGCAGGGTCTGGATGTCTTCCAGGCGCCCGGCGATATCGGACTTGGCCAGGATTTCGGGGATCAGCGCGGTCAGCCGCTGAACGATCGGCGCCGGCAGCCCCTTGGGCGCGGACAGGCCCAGCCACTGGGAGCCGGTCAGCGAGGGCACGCCCTGCTCGGCGAAGGTCGGGATGTTCGGCAGGGCCGGCAGGCGCTGCGGAGTGGACACCGCCAACGCCCGCAGGGTCCCAGCCTTGAGCTGGGCGACGTTGGTCGTGACCGGGTCGAACA
>JACCDX011282070.1_pt1 | contig 10152 bp, 11 predicted proteins | sample 7449681 | NCBI WGS metagenome assembly JACCDX01 (sample SAMN15323450, study PRJNA562643) | freshwater metagenome | isolation source: river surface water | place: USA:Blue River Watershed | collected 2017-08-18
ATATGTATGGTATTAAATATCATATAGACCATTTAATACCTAAATTTTGGTTCAAAGTATCAACACCAAAAAATATTATAAACCATTTAAGTAATCTACAAGTTATAGATGCAACTTATAATTTAAGCAAACAAAGTTTATGGGCTGATAAAATATCTAATGACTATTATGAATTAGCAATTAAATTCATTAAAAATGAATATAAAGAAAAAATAACTTTGATAGGTTAAAAGAAAATTTGACCCATTCAAATAAAATATCTATATTTAGGTATTACTAATTCATAAAACAAAACAAAATGGCTCAAAGCAAAGAACGTCAAATTTCAACCCAATCAAATCTTAAACTAATTGTGGAGTATATGAACTCTTGCAATAAGTGTTTATCCCTTGTTGAAATTATCCAAATTACAACAGTATTGAATGACTACGTGGAGAATGGTTATTCAAAAGAACTGAAGGAAAGATTTACAAAGATAGACCAAATTATCTTTGGTAGATTACCTGATGTTGAATAAGTTGAGTGGGAGTGGGGATCTTTGATCCCCATTTTTTTTTACTTTAATTTAACTTTTTTCAAATAACGATATATTTATTAAAAAAAGATATTATGAACGAGAAAATACAAAGAATGATTTACCTATCAAATTTAAGAAAATTCACAGAGGTTGAGTTTAGAGAGTTTGATAATTTTATGAAAGAAATAAACTCAAATTGGCAAGGTTGTAAAGTATGTCCGGCTCAAATAGCATTCGGGCAAAAAATTTTACAAAATGTGGCAAACCAACTTCAAACCCAACAATCAGAACTTACAAGTGTAATAGAAGATATTGAAGCGACAGATGTTGCTATGGCGATTGAGGAAAGTGTTGTAGAACCATTAGAATTTCCTGTAGGTGAAGTTAAAGTAACGAGCAATTGTTCTCGTTGTAAAAAGAAAAAGGAAGGATTAAATAAAACCCCAAGAACAAAAAAATAATATGAATATAGATTTAAGATTAGGGGATTGTATTGAAATCCTAAAAACATTAGAAGACAATTCGGTAGATAGTATTGTAACCGACCCGCCTTACGGTATTGGGTTTATGAATAAAGAATGGGACGACCCACAGAAACATAAAGAATTGATTGATAGAGAAACAAAGAGATCTCAAGAAAGATTTGAGGAAGGGAAATCACCGGTAAAAGGTGGGTTCTCAAAAGGAGTTCAACCAGGATTAGCGATAGGTGGAGCGAAAGAAGGTAGATGGTTTCAAGAATGGTGTGAGTTATGGGCTAAAGAATGTTTCAGGGTATTAAAACCTGGAGGACATCTATTATCGTTTTCAGCCCCAAGAACATATCATAGAATGGCTACAGCATTTGAGGATAGTGGATTTCAAATTAGAGACCAAATTATGTGGGTATTCGGTTCAGGCTTCCCCAAATCACATAACATCGGTAAAGCGATTGATAAGATACAAGGAAACGAAAGAGAAGTTGTTGGGGATAATCCAAATCATAGAAAATTACAAGAAACAAATACTATGGTTGGAGAACCTCATTCTGGCGATGGTATAATAACCAAAGGTAATAGTGAATGGGAAGGTTGGGGAACAGCATTAAAACCAGCACACGAACCAATTTGTATGGCAAGAAAACCTTTGAGTGAAAAATCAATTGCTCTAAATGTATTAAAACACGGAACAGGTGGAATAAACATAGATGATTGTAGAATTGAAAGTGAGGTTAGAACAACACCAGTTCATAGTGAAGATGTTAAAGATGATAATACTATGTTTGGATTACATAAGACAATTCAACACGAGAGAGTTGAAACAACTGAAGGTAGATTTCCAGCGAACATTATGTTTGATGAAAAGGCTGGTAAGATATTGGACGAACAGAGTGGTAAATCATCAAGTAAAAAGAGAACAAACTTCAAGAAAGATAATACAATATGGCAAGAAAATACTGGTGAAACTGAAAGAATGAGTGGGGGATTTACAGATGAAGGTGGAGCATCAAGGTTTTTTTATTGTCCCAAAGTATCCAAGAAGGAACGAGATATGAATATGACTGGTGATGTAAAAGAACAATCATCAATCGGTTCAACTTATGCTGGTAATCAAACCTCATCAAAAATTGGTGGAAACCCTGATAAACCAACTGAACCAAAAAAGAATAATCACCCAACAGTAAAACCAATTAAACTAATGGAATATCTAATTAAACTGGTGACGCCAAAAGGTGGGACTGTTTTGGAGCCATTTATGGGTTCAGGTTCTACAGGGATCGCAGCAAAGAACTTGGGAATGTCCTTCATAGGAATAGAGAAGGAGGAAGAGTATTTTGAGATTGCCAAACAAAGAATAAATGGGAACTAATAGAAAAACAAATTATTTGGGTTGTATATTTCCAATACTGGGAATGTTGTTCTGGTATATTGTAATCCATTTCATAATAAAATATTGGTAAAAACAACAATAATATAAAAAAATATTTATGGTTATGAACTTATCAGCAAAACATAAAGCCTTCTGTGATGAATACCTGGCTAATGGTATGAACGCAACCCAAGCATATAAATCTGTGTATAAAACTAATGATAAAGTGGCTGGAGCAAGTGCTCCAAGATTGTTAGATAATGTTAGAATTAAAGAATATCTTAAAGAACAACAAGAAACGACAGCACAACGACTACAAATCACCAAAGAGGAACTCCTAAATGACTTGGTTGAAATCAAAAATAATAATAAAGGGATTAGAGATGGGGTTGCTATGAAAGCAATTGAGATCATAAATAAGATGAGTGGGTTTGATGCCCCAATCAAACAGGACATCAATATTCAAGAACAACCCTTCTTTAGAGATAATGATGAAGAATGAATTTCAAATATACAACATCACTAAAGAAAATACGAAAGATGAAAGGGAAAATCAGGGCTTTACCTGGTGGTTCATCTGCTGGTAAAACTATCAGTATCCTTATCATTTTAATTGATAGATGTATCAAGACCCCAAGATTAGAAGTATCTATTGTTAGTGAAAGTATCCCCCATCTAAAACGTGGTTGTCTTAAAGATTTCCAAAAAATAATGAAGGACACGAATAGATGGATTGAGGGAAACTTTAATCAATCAACACTAAAATACACATTCACCAACGATAGTTATATTGAGTTCTTTTCAGCAGACCAACCAGACAAGTTGCGCGGGGGGCGTAGAAACATTTTATTTGTGAATGAGTGTAATAATATAACTTGGGAAGCATACCTTCAATTATCAATTAGAACAGACCAAGAACAATACTTGGACTGGAACCCCTCATCTACATTTTGGTATTACAAGGAACTACAAGGACGAGAAGATGTTGAAGAATTGATTTTAACATATAGAGATAATGAAGCCTTGTCCCCTGATATTGTTAAACAATTAGAAAGTTATAGAGAAAAGGCTTTAACAAGTAATTATTGGAAGTCGTGGGTAGATACGTATTTAGATGGAATATTAGGAAAGACAGAGGGGACAATCTATCAGGACTACGAGATCATAGACACCATACCTGATGAAGCCAGAACTCTTTGTTATGCTATGGACTTTGGATATTCAACTGACCCAACTGCTTTGGTTCATATTCTTAAATACAACGACGAAATAATTGTTGATGAGGTAATCTATCAAAAGGGATTGTTAAATAGCGACATATCTAATCTAATGAAGTCCTATGGTGTTAAAGGGGAAATCTATTGTGATAGTGCTGAACCAAAGTCAATCGCTGAAATAAAGAAATACGGATTTCAAGCCAGACCTGTTGAGAAAGGAAAGGATAGTGTAAATTATGGTATTCAATTAGTTCAACAACAAAAGTTAAAGATTACAAGAAAGTCAAATAACCTCATCAACGAATTAGAGAATTATAGTTGGAAGAAAGATAAAGATGGGGGATATGATAAAACACCTGTGGATAATTTCAATCACGCATTAGATGCGATGCGTTATGGGATTGTAATGAAATTAGGTAAGAACAGAGGTTCAACCCCAAGTGTAAGGTTTGGGTCATTTTAACCATACAATAACAAAATAAAATAAATATATTTATTAAAAAAGATTATGATAGAAATAAACATAACATTTGAAGACGATGAGGAAATTGGAACAATCAACGCATATCTCCCTGAAAATTGGGACGAGGTAGATGTTGAAACATTCCAAAAGGTATTCTCCAAAGACATTATGAATATGACTAACGTTCAACAAACATTACATATTCTAACTTGTCTAACCAATTTGAGTGAGGATTTAATCCTTCAATTACCTATTGATACATTTAAGGATTTGGTTGATAGAATGAGATTTATATTTACTGAAATCCCCGAAGAGAAAGTTGAGTTTATTGAAATCAACGATGAGAAATATTATTTATACTCTGACTATGAGAAACTAACAACGGGGGAAATTATTTCATTAGATACAATCCTTGAGAGTAATAAGAACAACGTGAATAAATGTTTGAGTGATATTCTATGTATCTTTTTAAGAAAGAAAAAAGAGAGTGGTAAGTTAGAGAAATTCACCACAACTTTATTTGAAAGAAAGGATATGTTTTCCAAACTCCCAATCAATAAGGTATATCATTTGATAATTTTTTTTTTAACTGGAAAGAATACATACACTCCCAATATAAAGGATTATACGGAAGACAACACAAATTAAACGATGATAAGTTTGACCCCAAGATGATTGGGAAAAACAAAAAGATAGATGATAAATATAAGTGGTATGATTACTTATATTATTTTATAGACAAATTAAATATGACTGAAAACGAAATCTACAAGATGAACTACATACACGGATTAAACTGGTTGAGTTATTTTAAGAACCTTGAGGATTTCAAAGAGAAACATAAAATATAGAACATTATGAATATAATTACGTTAAATCAACTTGTGAATTGGTTTGAGGATTTCTCAAACAGACATTACTTTCTAAACGATTTTGGATTTGGGGAAATGTATGATGTGGGAACATCAAGACAAATGAACTTACCTTATATGTGGTTGTCCTTAAATGATACATCTTCAATAGGGATTTCAAATCACACCGTGATCCCCACGATTAGTTTTAATGTTATGGTATTGGATAAGGTAAATATTCAACCCAACTATCAAAACACAAATGGGTTTAATTCAGACAACGCACACGAAATCTTATCTGATACTTTATCAACCATCTATGATTTGGTTGGTGAGATAAATAGTAAGTGGGGTCAATATGGAGTTCTAATCAAAACTGATGTAAATGTATTCCCTGTTGTAGATGAGACACCTGATAAAATATATGGGTTTAACGCAGCCATCAATCTAACTTTAAGATACGTGACTTGTATTATACCTGCTTCCCCATTTCCAACCCCAACTACAACCACCACTACAACTTGTCCTACGACAACACAATATTTAGAAGTCAATTATAGTAGTTGCCATAATTTTAGTTTATCCTTATTTAATGATAGTGGATTTACAAGTAATACTACGGCTATTTGTAATTATGTTGTTTCAGGAACTGCTTATGGTGATATGGGGACAATCTATACTGGAACTGAAACAGTAACAGAAGGACAACATAATCATACCTTCAATCTAAATCCTGTATTACAACCTGGCGAATGTGTTAGTTCGTTCCAAGTCCATAGTGTAGATACTTCCGCTTGTGCTTGTCCTGTAATTGTAGATTTCTCCCCTTATGTTTAGTGATATGGAAATAGATGTTATTAAAGATATTGAAAAGTCAAATGAGGAAAGATTAAAGAAAATTATTGAAAAACAAGATAAGATTATTCAAGACCTTCAAAATCAAATTAAAGATTTGAAAGCCGATATACGTTTCTATAAAATACATTACAAATAAAAAATATTTTATAGTAATGGTAGATGGCGTTTTATTAAATAGAATTGGAAAACGATGGGTTGGAATTATTGCCACCCTTCTTCAAGGAAACAAACCATACCCAAAGTATGCCACAGGAAAACTAATCAGGTCATTACAATTCAAAACCTATAAAGATGAAAATGGGAATACTGTTATTCAACTTATTAGTGCCAAGAGTGATAATGGATTTGAATATCTAAAAGTCGTAGATGGGGGAAGGAAACCTGGTAAATACGCACCCATAGCACCATTAAAGAGATGGGCGAAAGCAAAGGGAATACCCGAGAACGCAGCATACGCAATCAATAAAAAGATATTTAGAGAAGGAATTAGAGCGACATTTGTAATCAATAAATCAATAGAACAATTATTTTCATCACAGAATGAGGATTTATTTAGAAATATTGAGGAAGAGATTGTAAGTGATTTGATTGATAATTTTAATTTAACATTTAAGAAACTATGAGTTTATCTGCTATTACCACACCATCAAGTTATATGGCTGCTTATTCGGCAGTTCCCTTGAAGGTTTATGACCCAAATTACAATAACTATTCTTCTTTTAAGTATATTGTAAATCTCATTTGGGATAAGAATACCATTTCAAGTGATATACCTTATAGTGTAAATAATTTTGTTTATACCAAACTTACATTTACCCAACCACATAACTTTCAAGTTGGGGATAGTGTATTATTGGACGATAGTATAAACTCTGATTTGAATACAGGATACTATAATGTTAAAAGTATTATTTCATCAACAGAGATTACAATAGATTTAATCCCTTCATCACCATTTGCTTCATCAGGGGCTACGATTGGAAAGGTGATTAAATACAATATATCCCCCGATTTAGATGGTTATGGTAAAGTTGATTTATCAAATATATTGAAAGATTTTGTTACGTTTGATATAACGGGTCAAACAACAAACTATTCGTCCGTATATGAAGGGGAAAACACGAGATTTTGTTATGAGTTATGGTGTGGTGAAGAATACAATTACTCATTATCATTTGACGACAACCTATTTAGTGGGGGTTCAGTAGGATTTTATGCTTCAGGTATTACATCTTTAACTAATGTCCCATTTCAAGTGGGAGACCAAATCCTTATTCAACAAGATATAGTTGAATGGAACTATACAGATAATTATTTCAGTTCAGGTTCAGTTGGATTTACAGGAAATACAAACCATTCATTTCTTGTGGGACAACAAATCAACGTAACAGGACAACAGACATATCCATACTATAATGGGATCTCAACCATTTTATCAGCAACATCTCAATCATTAGTTATTGATAAGACATTTCAAGGTTCAACACCTGCTGAACCAGGAAAGATATATGGAACACCAAGACCAGAATATAATACAACTGCGACAATCACTCAAATATTTATTGATGGGACTTATGGACTTGTAATCATTACAGATATTCCATACACAACAGGTTCAGTTCAAATACCAGGTAAAATCAGTTATGCGAATGGGGAAGTTTATACAAGACCCAAACTAATTGAAATCACCAACAAATGTGTATTTAACGCACATCTCAATTTAGATGAATATTCAATCAACGGATATTTACCTTACGTTGTTCTAAACCCTTCTTTTAGTGGAAACAATATATCAACGTTATTATCCCCTTCAAATTGTTATAGAGTTGAACCATCAACAATAGGATTTTTACTAACACACAATTTTAATACTGGCTCAACTCAAGGATTACAATATACGTTTTATGAAGATGGTTCTTTATTGGGGTCAATCAAAGTTCCAAACTCAACAGGAGAATTGGATTACTACACCCCATTTGGAATAGACCAATTATCACAAACAACTTATACAGATGTATCAGGTTCATTCTCTGCTTATAGTGGGAACATCACATCGTATGAGGTATATGGATATTTCGGTTCATTTCAAAAGACAAACAAATTATGTTTCTTTGTAAATCCTGATTGTTCCAAATATGAAATCTACCACTTATGTTGGGTAGATAAAATGGGATCACTAATCTCCATGCCATTTATCTATGTATCCCGTGATAATATTGAAGTTCAAAGAAAGAATTATTACAAAGAAGAAGGAAATTGGAATAACAATACCTTTGGATATAATAACTACGACAGAGGGGAGAAATCATTTTATACACAATCAAGAAAATCTTTGATATTAAATTCAGGGTTTTTAAGAGATTATGAGACCGATTTAATTGAAGATATGATGCAGAGTATATCTGTGTGGGTTCAAACCCCCGACAACAAGTTATTCGCAGCCCAACTGGCTATTGATAGTGTTGAGTTATACAAGAATATCAACGAACAGATTTTCTCATATACGATGAATGTAAGGTTTGCGTCAAACGAGGTAAGATTTTAATACAAAAACGATTAGTTAAACCTTATATTTAATTAAAAAGAAAATATGGGATTTAATCAATTCATAATTCAAGCGGGAAATACCCAATTAGATACTTACGATGACGAGACAATATTACTAAACTATTCTATTGTTGATATAACAAACGTAGCGAATAGGGAAACAAGTTTCTCAAAAGAAATCACAATACCAGGAACACCAAAGAATAATAAGTTCTTTCAAAATATATTTGATGTAAATGTTGATTTGGATATTACATCTTACAATCCAAAGAGGTCAATACCAGCCCAAATCATAATTGGGTCATCAACAGTATTTCAAGGTAATCTACAATTATTATCAATCGTCAAAAATCAAAAGTCAGTTGAATATAATATTGTTCTTACAGGTATTCTAAAAAACTTATTGTATAACTTTGGGGACTACACCCTTCAACAATTAGATTTAAGTGAATACGACCACCAACGAGATAAGACAACCATACTTGATAGTTGGGATTACAAAATTGTAAAAAATAGTCAAACATACGATGCTACAAATCTTGGTGAGGGTTATGTGTATCCCTACATTATTTATGGTAATTCACAAGATATAAACCAAGTTAGTTATGTATATGATAATTACCCTGCCATCTACGCAAAAACAATCATAGACAAACTATTTGAATTTGGTAATTATACTTATACGTCTCAATTCTTTAATTCAGATTATTTTAAGAAACTAATTATCCCCTACATAAATGATAATTTCCAATTAAACGAACAACAATTTTCAGCCCTAACCAATACGATTGGTGTAGATGTGATTACAAAGGTTGAAGGTGGGGCTCCTGCTTTATCTAATAATTTTTATTCTTATGAAGCATCAAGTGGGGGAAATACAATCACAGGATTTAGACAACTTACCCCCGTTAGAAAGAGAGCGGCAAACGTAGGTTGGCAAACAAACGCCACTCTTGGATATTACCTTCCATTAGATTTACAAACAGGTTCTGTTGCTAATGAACCTATGCAAAACCCAAGTGGTAGATGGGTGAATATCAACGCAGCCCCAAACCAATCCACAAGTTATTATATCTGTGATACTGATGGTTTCTATAAGATTGAATTGGAATTTAATTTTATGATGAAATACATAAACATATTGGGGGGTAATTTTAAGTTTGATAGTGGGTCATTTGAATATTATAGTAGATTATGGTTGAAGAGACCTAATCAACCTGCAACAATTATAGACCAAGCCCCCGTAACAATACCAGGTCAGTTTCAAGCAACACCAGGAACTTACAACACGCCTTGGTATGATACACAAACAGTATTGAATGTTTCACAAGGTGTTCCATCAATTTATCTAAACGCAGGGGACAAGATTTATATTGAGTTTATTTTCAATTATCCAAATGCTGTTAAATGGAAGTCGGGATCAGGCACCTTTATTAGCGATAGTATATTGGCAGTTCCAATCATCACATCATCTTCAAGTGGTTTAGCAAACTACATCAAAGTAGAACCTGTATCAAATAACTTACAGACCCCAAATATTGATATAAGGTTAAGCGATTGTTTGCCAAATATGAAAATGAAGGACTTTTTTATGTCACTTGTTAAAATGTTTAACCTATATGTGTATGATAATCCATTAAAGACAAATGATTTGATTGTTGAACCTATGGATAGTTTCTATGGTTCAAAGACAAGATTGAAAGATTGGACTTATTTGTTAGACAGGGATAGTGATATTGAACTTGTCCCTATGAATGAATTGGATATTAAATCATATCATTTCACATATGCTGAAGACCAAGATTATTTTAACAAACAATATACAGAAGAAACAAAACAAATATTCGGGGA
>JACCDX010751784.1_pt1 | contig 10151 bp, 8 predicted proteins | sample 7449681 | NCBI WGS metagenome assembly JACCDX01 (sample SAMN15323450, study PRJNA562643) | freshwater metagenome | isolation source: river surface water | place: USA:Blue River Watershed | collected 2017-08-18
CACGACTACGTCATTCCGCTGTACGGAGGTAAATCCAGGCAATCGGTAGTAGGGAAGTTGAATCAAGTCTGAATAAGAAGGAATTTCTGTGCCCCAGATTTTCTGATGGGTAAGTGGAACCTGCAAGGGTGTTTTTGGAATTCGAGTTCCGTAGTGCATTTTACTCACAAATAGAAAGTCGCCTACAAGAAGCGTTTTTTCCATGGATGCCGTAGGGATGGTGAAGGGTTCGAGTAGGAGCCATCGGATAAGAGAGGCTGCTACTACAGCAAATACCAGCGCATCGATCCACTCGCGGAAGGCTGATTTTTTTGGTTTAGTTTTGCTCATTGGGTAGCTTTTGTATTAAAAAGATAGGTATTCGTCCATCGAAAGTACTCCTTTTTTTCCCGAAATCCACTCAGCCACTTGGATAGCCCCTAAAGCAAATCCCAGTCTGCTGTGTGCGGTATGAGAGATTTCTAAATCGTCTATTCCAGAGGTATAGCGAATGTGATGGGTGCCAGGTGCAGGATCAATGCGTTTGGAAGTAATCGGTAATGAATCTGGGCTGCTTGGTTTTTCTCCCACCAAGTTCCAGGTTTTAAGTTTGGAGTAATGCTTTAGTATTCCTTCGGCTAAGGTAATGGCTGTTCCGGAAGGAGCGTCTTTTTTGGCCGTATGGTGGATTTCTTCTACTGCCACTTGGTAACCATTGGTTTCATTCATCAATTGAGCAAGTAGCTCATTGACTTTAAAAAACACATTGACTCCAATGCTGAAATTGGAGGCATAAAAGAAAGTGCCTTGTTGCTGATGGGTCAGCGCTTCGATTTCAGGCATGCGGTCAAGCCATCCAGTAGTTCCAGAGAGTACCGGAATTCCTTGGTTGAGCGCCCATTGAATATGGTCTATTGCTGCCTCGGGTTGGCTAAATTCGATTGCTACATCAATCGTTTTGGGATCCAGTGTATTGCGTAGCTCTAGGTTAGTTTGATCGATCTTTGCGACAATATGATGTCCTCTCTCAAGGGCTAATTCTTCAATTAGCTTGCCCATTTTCCCGTAACCAAGAAGTACAATATTCATTACTTAAATCGAAGTGTAAGTGAAACCCCCATGGAATTGGATGCAGAAACTGTGCCAAGCTGAGGTGCTACTTGCAAGGCCAAATCCTCAGAAATATCAAATCCGGAAAGGTGCGCATCCACATTAGCATCCACCAAGTTGAGTGCATAAATGCCAAGCAAAAGAAGTACCGTTAGGTCTCTATTTTGCCTCCAATAGTCCACATTGCGAACCAAGGCCGCACGGTTTAAGGAAGGGAATTGATTGGGTTCTTTTTTGTCCAAAGCAAAAAGCGCATCCCGAAAACTCACGTATCTCCGATTGTTGTAATTAACAAAGTAGAGATCGGTGAGTATGCCTGCATACAGGATGGGAACTTTCCAACTTTTGTCATTGTATACTTGGCCTGCACCAGGCAACAATGCCGAAAGAAGGGTTGCCTTTTTTGGATCTTTTGGGAGAATAGCCTCCTCTTGTTTTTCTTTCTTTTCCCTATTTTTCAATGCTCTTCCAAGCGAGTCGGTCTGTCCCTGCGCCGTGCCAATAGCGATTCCTAACCAGCAAACTGCCAGCAATAAGCTCCAAAGAAGACTTTTGGTGGAGGAAGTACGGCAGGAATGAGGCTTCACTAGTTAGATGATTTCTAGGATTTCTAGGATACGGTTGAGGTCGGAGGCAGAGGAAAAAGGAATTTTAATTTCTCCTTTGTTCTTTTGGTCTGCCTTAAGCGCAACTTTTGTTCCGAAATGGCTAGCAAGTCGTTGTTGGATTTTTGTCAATTCGTATTTCCGAACGGGGTTTAATCCAGAACTGGCTCCCTGCTTTTCAGGTTTGCCCTCATTAAGAGCTTTGACCAGGGCTTCTACCTGGCGAACACTCAATTCTTCGGCAACGATTTTTTTGAAGAGGGCAAGTTGCTTATCTACATCCTCAATATTGATTAATGCTCGGGCATGACCCATCGATACCTGCTGGTCACGAATAGCGGCTTGAATGCTCGGGGGGAGTTTGAGTAAACGCAGGTAATTGTTGACCGTAGTTCTGTTTTTGCCTACGCGATCACCCAATTCTTCTTGTTTGAGGTTGCATTCTACAAGAAGTCTTTGATAGGATTGAGCAATTTCGAGCGCATTGAGGTTCTCGCGCTGTATATTTTCAATCAAGGCCATTTCCAACATTTGTTGGTCATTGGCAGTGCGGACATAGGCTGGGACCCGGGTAAGCCCTGCTAGTTTGGAGGCTTGAAATCGGCGTTCTCCAGATATCAATTGGTACTCATTCGGGGCCAACTTACGTACCGTAATTGGCTGAATGATACCTTGGACCTTGATTGAATCCGATAGGTCTTGCAGTGCATCCTTATCAAAATGAACTCTAGGTTGGTAGGGGTTTACTTGTATTTCAGTAAGCGAGATTTCAAAAATTCCAGCCTTTTGAACTTCAGGTAAAATTTCTTGAGCCTTGCCTTTGGCAGGGCTATCTTCCAAAAGGGCTCCTAAGCCTCTTCCTAAAGCATTTTTCTTTGGTGATTTTGAATCAGACATGATCAGTTCGTTGCTTTTTGAAGTCCATTTCGTTGTACGATCTCTCCTGCTAAGTTCAAGTAGGCAATGGCTCCTTTTCCATCAGCATCAAATGAAATGACGGGTAGCCCAAAACTTGGAGATTCAGAAAGACGAACATTCCGTGGGATGATGGTGTCAAATACCATGTTTTTAAAGTGGAGCCGAACTTCTTCTACCACTTGGTTGGAAAGGCGAAGTCGAACATCGTACATGGTCAATAAGATACCTTCAATTCCTAGGTCTGGATTTAGACGGGTTTGTATGATTTTGATGGTGTTTAAAAGTTTTCCCAAGCCCTCTAATGCAAAATACTCACATTGAACTGGGATAATCACGGAGTTGGCGGCCGTTAGGGCATTGATGGTGATCAAGCCTAATGAAGGGGAACAGTCGATAATGATGAAGTCATATTCATCCTTAAGTGATGCGATGACTTCCTTCATTTTCTCTTCCCGATTGTCCATGTTGATCATTTCAACTTCGGCTCCTACCAAGTCAATGTGTGAAGGCACAAGGTATAAATGGTCCAAATTGGTCTTTACAATGATGGAATGAATATCGATCCCATCCACCATACATTCGTAAATGCTGGCCTCTACCGTCTTTGGATCTTGACCAAGACCCGAAGTGGTATTGGCTTGTGGGTCGGCATCGATCACAAGTGTTTTGAATTCCAAAACGGCAAGACTAGCAGCCAGATTCATTGCTGTGGTGGTTTTTCCAACTCCACCTTTTTGGTTCGCAACGGCAATAATTTTTCCCATGGGATGTGTGACCAGAATTTAGAAGTCAATATTAAGCAAATTCAGGTCCAATATTGGCAGGAATCTACTTTTTTTGGCAGGTACTTTTGTTAAAAAAGTATAAGCAATCTCCTAGGCTCTCCACAATAGGTTTTGAAGGTTCTTGAAAAGCAGAGGGTCAAAAAAAATGGAGCTGTTTACAGCTCCATTTTTTTATTTTTTCTTGTTCGCTTCTGCCGCTTTCATGGCATCCTCAAGACGTTGTTGAAATTTCGATTTCTTTTTATCTACGTTTTTCAACTTATTTTCTTCCACTTTTTGACGAATTGTGGCATCATCAACAAAGAGTTTGATCAAGGCTTGCTGCCCAAAAGTGAAGATATTCGATACAAAGTAATAGAAACTAAGTCCTGCTGGGTAGGAGTTCAAAACAAACATGAACATGACTGGCATGACGTATCCTAGATTTTTCATCGGGCCTGTAGCCGTGGTCAACTGGTTGTTGAAATGCGCATAGAGTACCTGTGAAATTGTCATCAACAAGGTGAACAAACTCACGTGTGCTCCATAGAATGGGATGGTGAACGGGAGTTTGATGAATTCATCGTAAGTGGAGAGATCCTCCGCCCACCAGAAGGATTCCTGTCTGAGTTCGATGGCATTTGGAAAGAAAAAGAACATCGCAAACAAGAATGGCATCTGCAAAACCAATGGAAGGCAGCCTGAAAGAGGACTTACGCCAAGTTGAGAGAACAGCTTCATTTGCTCCTGCTGCATTTTAGTGGGGTCGTCACCGTATTTTTCCTTCAATTCATCAATCTCTGGCTTGATCACGCGCATTTTGGCCATGCCCATGTAGGACTTGTAAGTCAAAGGGAACAACACAAGTTTGATAAGGAGTACGATCAAAATGATAATAATCCCGTAGCTGTTGAAGTACTTCTCTAGGAATTCAAAGAGGTGTACAACAATGTATTTGTTTACCCAGCTAACAAAAAAGTAGCCCATGTCCACATTTTCCTCAAAGCCAGGAGTAATCCCTTTTAGGGTTTTGTATTGATCTGGGCCAAAATAATAGGTAAGGTTTGCCTGACCCTTAAGAATAGGTAAGGAAAGGTTGGCGCTCATCGACCGCACCAAGGAGGAATCGGATGGAGTGCTTTGGTTCAGATTTACCTCTTGGAATACTGAATCCGCAATAATTCCTGCAGTAAAGAATCGTTGGGAGAAAGCGACCCATTTTACTGGTTCAACTACTTGAGCTTCTTCGGGATCATCGCTAAGTCCAAGATTTTCATAGGTTCCGTCCGCGAGGAAATAATTTACTTGTGTTTTTCTTCTGGATTCAGCTAAGTCTTTCTCCTGGGATTTGATGTCATCTTTCCAGTCAATTTTGAGCGTTTTTGCTGTGATGATTCCTTGTAGGCCTTGAATTTCAAAATTCTTTTCCAGAGCATATTCTCCAGCTTTCAAGGTGTATTTTTGAATCAATTGACCGGAAGGGCTGCTTGCGGTAAAGGTCACCGTTTGTTGCTTGATGCCTTCGATTTCTTCTGAATTTACCACAGGCACGAAGTACAATTCATTCAAGTTGATGGGCCCTAACCGAGTGTCTAGGCTGTAGTTGAGGCTAGTTTGAGTACTATCCAACAGGAACAAAGGTTCTTTCTTCCAGCTGACATAGTTTTTGAGGAGCACTTCTTGGATACTTCCTCCCTTATTGGAAAGGGTGATTTTGACTACCTCATTTTCTAGGACTACCTCTTTTTCTTCACCAACGGTGAATGGGGCAAGTTCGCCAAATTTTGCCTGACGCTCCAGGTTGAGTACGCTATCTGGAAGCTGTGCTGCTGTTACGGGTGTAGTTGAAGAAGCCTTGGATGCTTCTGCACTTGTCTCAGTGGGTGTTGGGCTGGTTTCTGCCACAGGAGACTCTGGACTGTTCGCAAAAAATAACGAGTAGGTGAGAATGACTGCTGCAAAAAGGATCAAACCTGTTGCTTGATTTTTATCCATGGTAGTTAGCTAAGGCTGGGGCTAGGCTCCAGTTATTTGTTATTTTTTTTATCGAGTGCTGCTTGTATGAAATCCACAAACAAAGGCTGTGGCTTCAATACGGTGCTTTTGTATTCAGGATGAAATTGTACCCCTACAAACCAAGGGTGATTTTGGAGTTCTACGATTTCCACCAATCCCGTTTCTGGGTTCTTTCCAGAAGCAAGCATCCCTTTTGCTTCAAGTTGGTCTAGGTAGGCATTATTAAATTCATACCTGTGCCTGTGGCGTTCTTGGATTTTAGTTTTGCCATAGGCCAAGGCCGCTTTGCTGCCTTTTTTGAGATCACAAGCATACGAACCAAGGCGCATAGTTCCGCCCATTTGGTCAATTTTCTTTTGTTCCTCCATGAGAGCAATCACAGGATGAGGTGTAGCTGGATCCATTTCCGTGGAGTTGGCATGTCCAAGTCCAAGTACATTTCTTGCAAATTCGATGACGGCCACTTGCATACCCAGGCAAATCCCAAGGAAAGGGATTTTGTTTTCACGAGCATACTTTACTGTCGCTACTTTTCCTTCAAATCCACGTTCTCCAAAACCAGGGGCGACTAGGATACCATCTAAAGATTTCAACTTGGAGCTGTAATTGTCGTTGTTGATTTCTTCAGAAGAGAGCAGCACTAATTTGACCTTGCATTCAGATGCTGCGCCGGCATGGGTAAAGGATTCAATAATGGATTTGTAAGCATCAGGTAGTGAAACATATTTCCCGATAAGGCCAATAGTCACCTCTGCTGTTGGATTCTTTAATTTGCCTAGGAAGTCTTTCCAATCTTTAAGATCTAGCTTGGATTTGGGCTTCAGATTGAGCTTGGAGAGTACACGCTCATCTAGCTTCTCTTTTTTCATGAGTAGTGGAACATCGTAGATGGATTCGGCATCCATGGCTTCGATGACACTATCGAGCTGCACATTGCAGAAGAGCGCCAACTTGCGTTTCACATCTTGAGGGAGCGGGTGTTCGGTACGACAAACGAGGATATCTGGTTGGATACCAGCTTCCAAAAGTTGCTTTACCGAGTGCTGGGTAGGCTTAGTTTTTAGTTCCTTGGCCGCATTCAAGTAAGGAATCAAGGTCAAGTGAACGACCAGAAAATTTCCCGGTCCCAGGTCCCAACGAGCTTGACGTACGGCTTCAATGAATGGAAGTGATTCAATATCTCCTACGCAGCCTCCGATTTCGGTGATGACTACATCGTATTTTCCATCCTGTCCAAGCTTGTAAAAATTACTTTTTATTTCGTCGGTAATGTGAGGGATTACTTGCACTGTTTTTCCAAGAAATTCGCCTTTACGCTCCTTGGTAATGACATTGTTGTAAATCCTTCCCGTTGTGATGTTGTTGCTTTGAGATGTCTCTACGTTCAAAAAACGTTCGTAGTGGCCTAAATCCAAGTCAGTTTCTGCACCATCCTCCGTTACGTAGCATTCTCCATGCTCATAAGGATTTAAGGTCCCTGGATCGATGTTCAGGTAAGGGTCAAATTTCTGAATGGTAACACTTAATCCTCTGGATTGAAGCAACTTGCCAAGAGATGCGGCGATGATGCCTTTTCCTAAGGAAGACGTAACTCCTCCGGTGATAAAAATGTATTTCGTTTGTGAAGCCATAAGAAGTGGTGGAGGGGTTGAAATAAGTTGAATTCTTATGGGGTATAAAGGTAGAGAATTTTCGTGAATTGCCCGTAAAAAGGCCTTTGTAATTTTTAAGGAAAAAAATCGAATTGGCAGGTTGTTGATTCGAGCTTTGGGATCAGAAAAATAGTGAAGGGAATAAATCGGGTTATGCTACCAAGTAAAACCAATGCCAAGAAATTAAAAATGTTTGTATTTTTTGTATTTTTATTTTGTACGAAATATAGACCTAACTTCGAATTATCTCTTTTCCTAAACCATTCATTAAAATTTCACACGGATAAACATTTTTTTTGATTGAAATTGAATTTTTAAAAAGTTGTTTTTTGTGTTTTTTAATAAAATAGAGCTAACTAAAATTCCAAATATGTTGTTTTAACTCGTTGGCTCTTGAGTATTTTTCCATTCATTGTATTTTTAGTAGAATCTCCATTTCAGATTAGCAATTTGTGGATTATTCATTCATTAGTTAGTGTGTTTTCTACTATTTTTTGACTCTTTTTTGTTCAAAACGGGTGCTAAAAATTTCTTTCCCATCCCTTTGAATAAATAGAATTTGACCAGTCAAATTTCCATGAATGGTGTTTTTTTAAACTTTTTTTAATGATTCTAATTGAAAGTGCAGAATATTCTATTTATTTTAAAAATTTATATTTTTCTTTTGGTAACATATATTTTTCCTTTTATATTTCGAGCAATTTTTAAACTATAAAACAAACAAAAAACATGAGAGAACTGATTAAAGAATCCATCGTAGATTTAAAGAAATCGGATGGGTTTGTGTATGTAACTGCTGATGGCAAGAAAATTGACCTTCACGAAGCTGCATCCAGAGGTATTGCCGTGACTCCAGTAAATCCAAAAGATGGAGTAATTAAAAAATTAGAAGCTGCTGGTTTGTTCCTTACAGATAGCAAATTCTTAGCTGACTTAAATGAATTGATCGCTTCTTTAAATGGCAGTGGTACAGGTAAGTCTGAAGGAAAACGTAGATCTTTTTCAGATGTAGAAAAAGGTAAAATCTTAGAAGAATGGAAAAAAGTGGAGTCTGCTGGTAAAAAAACCAAAGCAGCTTTCGCTCGTGAAATCGGAGTGGGATACCAAACTTTCATCAACTGGTTGAGAGGTTAATTCTAACCGAACTAATTTCGAAAAGGATAGCCTTAGCTATCCTTTTTTGTTTTTAATATCGAACAGATTGGTTGCTTCGCATTGCATTTAACAATTTGGTTACCTCACGATTAGTGGGAATGATTTTTCGTTTTGATAGTCTAGCCAGATAATCTGTTTATTTTTGCACCATGTTAGATCATGCTGCAATCCTTACCCCACTTAAAGAAAAAGGAAAAGTATACCTTCAAGAGGGAAGTGGAAAAATTTTTTGTTTGCGAAAGGGAACGCTTGCCGAAACCGAAATTGTGGAAGAAGGCATTTACCTACTTTTTGATTTATTTCAAATTCGTACGCTTTGCATCTCCTTCTCTGAAGTTTCTTTAGATATTGTCGATTTCGCTTCCAAACCTACAGTCTACCAAAGTCCGGTCAGCCCCCTTTTGCCCAAAGGTGCAGTGGTGAATGGATTGGTTCGTTTTTCCCTGATTCGAGAGCCCAATTGGAATAAACTCTTATTTCAAATTGCGCATCCAGTCTTGTTCACTGAGGAGAAAAATGTGGAGGTTGACGTAAAGACGACGCTTCTCTTCCCTCTATTTCATGCAGGGATGAAGGAATTGTTTTTAGGTCCAGAGGGTGAGGTAAAAATTAGGAAGGGATGAACCTGAAGGAAAAGCTAGATTCCCATCCAATTTTCGCCCGTGTTGCTCAGGTAGCTGCGAAAGAAGGGTTGGAGACCTATGTGGTGGGTGGATATGTACGGGATTTGATTTTGGGTCGTCCTAGTAAGGACATTGACTTTACTTGCGTGGGGTCTGGTATTCACCTTGCTCAAGAGGTTGCGAAAACTTTTGAATTCCATGTGCCTTTATCCGTATTCAAGAATTTCGGGACGGCCATGCTGAAGTTAGATGAATGGGAACTCGAGTTTGTGGGCGCACGAAAGGAGTCCTACCGTCAAGATTCACGGAAGCCGCTAGTAGAAGATGGTACCTTACTGGAGGATTTGGAGCGCCGAGATTTTACGATCAACGCGATGGCGATTTCCTTAAATCCGAATAATTACGGGGAATTGATGGATCCTTTTGACGGGATCAAAGACATCAAAGCAAAACGGATCAAAACCCCTCTGGAACCTGGAATCACGTTTTCGGATGATCCGCTACGAATGATGCGTGGGGTACGATTTGCTGCTCAATTGGATTTTGACATTGAGTCTGAGACCTTTTTTGCATTATCCACGCATGCAGCCCGACTTCAGATTATCTCAGCAGAGCGAATTATTGACGAACTCAATAAAATCATATTGACTCCCAAGCCCTCCTATGGGTTTAAATTGCTTTTTGCTTCCAAACTCTTGCATGAGTTTTTCCCTGAAATGGTGGAGCTTCAAGGGGTGGATTCAGTCGATGACAAATCTCACAAAGATAATTTTTACCACACGCTCCAAGTGTTGGACAATCTTTGCCTAGCTACTGACAATCTTTGGCTTCGTTGGGCAGCCATTCTTCACGATATCGCCAAGCCGGCCACCAAACGTTTTCATCCCAAAGTAGGATGGACTTTTCATGGGCATGAGGACAAGGGGGCACGCATGACTCCAGGAATTTTTAAGCGCCTAAAACTTCCGATGGACGAGCGAATGAAATATGTGCAGAAGTTGGTGCGCCTACACCTTCGCCCTATTGCCTTGGTGAAGGACGAGGTCACGGATTCGGCTTTGCGTAGGTTGCTATTTGATGCTGGAGATGACATCGATGACCTGATGGCGCTATGTCGGGCAGATATCACTTCCAAAAACAACAAGAAAGTACAGAAGTACTTGGAGAACTTTGATCGTGTGGAAGAGAAGCTGAAACTGGTGGAAGAAAAAGATCAAGTCCGCAACTTTCAGCCTCCCGTAAGTGGGGAAGAAATCATGGAGACTTTCGGTATTTCTCCTTCAAAAATCATTGGAGATATAAAAGAAGAAATCAAAGAAGCTATATTGG
>JACCDX010852682.1_pt1 | contig 10151 bp, 8 predicted proteins | sample 7449681 | NCBI WGS metagenome assembly JACCDX01 (sample SAMN15323450, study PRJNA562643) | freshwater metagenome | isolation source: river surface water | place: USA:Blue River Watershed | collected 2017-08-18
ATTCGTAGTTGGCGTATTCGTTGTTGACCGCAATCACGCCATGGTCTGCGCCCAAGCTGAAAAAGCTCATGCCATCGTTGTTGTCACCGATGGACAAACTTTGGCTGATGGCTGTGCCGCGCGTGGCTGGGTCAAACGCTGTGCCACCGGGCAGGATGGCGTCACCCCACGACGCCAACACGCGCCATTGGTAGCCTGCAGGCACGGTGATGGTGTCTAAAGAATTAGCAGCAATCGGCGCGAAGCCGATGCGTGGGCCTACGTTCTTGCCGGCGTTGCCAGCTTGCGCCAAACCTTGGCCGCCCAAGAACAAGCCCATGCCCGCCCCTGCTGCGCCCAGTAGCTGGCGGCGGCTCAACAGCGTGTTCACCATGTGGCTGAAATCTGTGTCATCCGGACGTGGATGGTTGCGTTGGTCGTTTTCGTCAAAGGTATTCATAGCAGCCTCAGTGAAGGAAGTGATGCAAACTTTAAGCACCGTTCATGACAAAGCTGTGACATATTTTCGTCACAAATAAACGGTAATATTGTTTTTATGAAACACGGCACACTCCTCGCAGCGATTGATTTGGGCTCTAACAGCTTTCGCCTTGAAATCGGTCGCTACGACCACGGACAAATTCAACGTGTTGCCTACCTCAAAGAAACCGTGCGACAAGGCAATGGTTTAGACGCTGACCGCAACCTCACCGACGAAGCCATGCAGCGGGGCTGGGATTGTTTGGCTCGGTTCGCCGAACGCTTGTCGGGTTTCAAAAAATCACAGGTGCGCGCCGTGGCGACACAAACCCTGCGCGAAGCCAAAAACCGTGAAGCCTTTTTGAAAAAGGGTTGCGAAATTTTGGGCTTTCCCATCGAGGTGATTGCAGGCACCGAAGAGGCCCGTCTGATTTACCAAGGTGTAGCCCACATGCTGCCCAGCAGCCACGAGCGCCGCCTGGTGGTCGACATTGGCGGACGCTCGACCGAGTTGGTGTTGGGTCAAGGTTTGGAAGCCACCGAAACTGCCTCGTTCCGCGTGGGCAGCGTCGCATGGTCGATGAAGTATTTCCCCACGGGTGAATTCACCGAGCAAGCATTCAAAAAAGCCGAAATTGCCGCACAAGCCGTGCTGGAAGAAGCCCTCTCCACCTACCCACGCACCCAATGGCAAAAAGCGTATGGTGCATCGGGCACTGTGGGTGCGGTGGCGGACATTTTGGCTTTGGCCGGTTTTCCTGAAAACGAAATCAGCTTAGAAGGCTTGGACTGGCTGGTGAAGTGTTTGGTGCGCGCTGGCCTGGCCCACAAGGTGCAACTCGAAGGCCTCAAAGACGACCGTCGCGCAGTGATTGGCGGCGGCGTGAGCGTGCTGCGTGCTTTGATGAACTTGCTGCAAGTGAAGACCTTGCATGTGGCACAAGGCGCTTTGCGACACGGCGTGTTGTTTGACATGGTGGAGCGTGAAGACCACGACACCGACACCCGCGATTTATCTATCCAACGCTTGGCAACGAAGTTCGCGGTAGACAACGCCCAAGGCCTGCGCGTTGGCCGTGTGGCGGTGCATCTGTTGCAACAGATGCACGTCAAACCCAAAGACAACGACGCAGACACACTAGAGCGCTTGTGCCGCAAGCTGAGCTGGGCCGCACAACTGCATGAAGTGGGCGTGGCCATCTCACACAGCGATTACCACAAGCACGGCGCTTACATCTTGGACAACGCTGACTTATTGGGCTTTGGCATGCCAGAACTACACCGCTTAGGTTTGCTGGTGCTGGGCCAACGCGGCAAATTGAAAAAGCTTGAAGATGAATTGCAAGAGGACCAATTCGCCAAAATGCTGATGGCTTTGCGTGTGAGCCTGATTCTGTGCCATGCACGCAAAGACCCAGAGCACTTGGCACTGCGCTTGGACTGTGATGAACACAAGCATCGCATCACACTGACAGCCTCCGCCTCCTGGGCACAAGACTATCCACAGTCGGCCCACTTACTCAAACAAGAAAGTGCATCGTGGTCCAAAGTGCCATGGGGGTTTGAGTTTGTGACGAAACCATGACATATATGACAGTAGGCGTTTTAATTTAAACGGTATAAACTGTTTATTCTTTTAATTCACAAGGAAAAAACAGTGAGTACCACCGCTCAGAAAACCATCGTTCAAGCTGCCGTGAAGTCACGCGCTGCCACAACACCCGCCACCAAGAAGCCCGCAGCGAAAAAACCCGTGGTGAAAAAAGCGGCTACAAAGCCTGTGCGTAAAACTGCGGTCAAAAAAGCCCCAGTGAAGGTGGCCACACCTCAACCAGCAAAGCCAGTCAAAGCCGTCAAACCTGCCAAAGTCAAAAAGCCAAAGCTGGTGCGCGACAGCTTCACTATTCCTAAAGATGAATACGTGGTGGTTGACAGCCTGAAGGTTCGCGCTGGCAAACTCGGTCAAGCTGTGAAGAAAAGCGAATTGCTGCGTGCTGGCGTCAAAGCCCTCGCCGCCATGAGCGACATTCAGTTCAAAGCTGCTTTGAACAACGTGCCGACCATCAAGACCGGTCGTCCCAAGAACTCGAAGTAAGTTCTGGACAGGCGACGGTCAGCAACACCGTTTGGGGTTGACCGTCGCGTAGGCGGGTGCGCAGCCACCACACACCGCCCTTGCGCACAGGGCACGTGTGCTCGTGCATTCCCAGTAGCTTGGCCACCAGCTCACCCAAATAGGGCTGATGCCCGACCAACAGCACTGGGCCTTTGAGTTGCGGCCCAGTTTCAGGGTGCCACTTCAAAAGGTGCAGCACATCCTCCACGGATGTTTCAGGCACCAATTCATCGCGCAATTTAAATTTACGACCCAAGGGTGCAACAGTTTGCTGGGTGCGCCGTGAAGGGCTGACCAACACCCGGGTGCCTTCTGGCAAATGACGGTCTAACCACGCAGCCATTCGCATGGCTTGACGCTCGCCTTTTTTGGTGAGTGAGCGCGATAAGTCGTCACCCCCTTCTGGAGCAACTTCTGCTTCTGCGTGACGCCACAAAATCAAATCCATGGTTTGCCCTTCGTTCACGGCCTCACGGCTTGGCCGCATACAGCGCCATCAGTGCGGCTTGCGCCCCGTGCAATGGCATAGATGCTGTAGGTTGAGCCGTTCTGGTCGAGGTGCGTTTCGGTTTAGCCACTTGCACACGCGTGTACTGCCCATCGGCATTCAAGCTCCATGCGTCCACGTTGTCGTGCAGATAAGCCACCAAACACTCGTCAATCACACGTTGGCGCAAGGCCGCATCTTCCACGGGCCATGCCAACTCAACCCTGCGCAGCATGTTGCGATTCATCCAATCGGCGCTCGACAAATACAAAGACTCGTCATTGCCGGTGCGGAAATAAAACACGCGCGAATGTTCTAAGAAGCGTCCAATGATGGAGCGCACACGGATGTTGTCCGTCACACCCGGGCGCTGCGCGGGCAACATGCACGCACCACGAATGATCAAATCGATCTGTACCCCGGCCTGTCCGGCATGCACCAGCGCTTCCATCAGCTTTTCATCGGTGAGCGTGTTCATCTTCAGGATGATGCGGCTGGCCACACCTTGCGCAGCGGCTTGCGCTGTTTTCTCGACCTTGTCGATCAAGCTGCGTTGCAACTGGAATGGCGCAATCATCAGCTTGTTCAAGCGCGGAATCTTGCTTTGATTAGCCAGCAGGTTGAACACACTCTCCACGTCTTGCGTGAGCTTGGGGTCGCAGGTGATGTGGCTCAAGTCGGTATAGAGCTTGGCTGTGCGAGGGTTGTAGTTACCCGTGGACAAATGTGCATAGCGGCGAATGCTGCGACCTTCGCGGCGCGTGACCAAGAGCATCTTGGCATGGGTCTTCAAACCCACCACACCGTACACCACTTGTGCACCGATGTATTCCAACTTCTCAGCCCAGTTGATGTTGGCCTCTTCGTCAAAGCGCGCCTTGAGCTCCACCACCACCGTCACTTCTTTGCCGCGCTGCACCGCTTCGCGTAGCAACTCCATCAGGCTTGAATCGGCACCGGTGCGGTAAATGGTTTGCTTGATGGCCAACACATCGGGGTCGCGCACAGCTTCACGCAAAAAGGCCAGCACCCCATCAAAGCTTTCATAGGGCTGGTGAATCATCACATCGCCACTTTGCAAGCGGTCGAAGATAGACCCATTGGTGACCATTTGTTGCGGGTAGCTGGCGTTGTAACGCGGAAACAACCACTTGGGGTTGTCCACCAAATCAATCAACTGATTCAAACGCACCAAGTTCACAGGCCCATGCACACGGTACAGGGCTGAGTGCGGCAACTCAAACTGTTTCAACAAAAATTCAGACAAATGCTCTGAACAACCTGAAGACACCTCCAAGCGCACAGCCTGTCCGTAATTGCGATGTACCAATCCCTTGCGCAATGCCGTGCGAAGGTTCTTCACATCTTCTTCGTCTACCGACAGATCGGAGTGGCGTGTGACACGGAACTGCGAGAACTGCCCCACATCGCGCCCCGGAAACAGGTCTTTCAAATGCGCACGAATCACGCTGGAAATCGACACAAACAGTTGACGTTTACCCGAAAGTTTTTCTGGCAATGGAATGAGGCGCGGCAAACTGCGTGGCACTTTGACAATCGCAATTTCGTTGTCACGACCAAACGCATCTTTGCCCGACAAACGCACGATGAAGTTGAGCGACTTGTTGGCCACTTGCGGAAAAGGGTGTGCAGGGTCTAAACCCACAGGCAACAGCAAGGGGCGCACTTCACGCTCAAAAAAGGATTTCACCCACTGGTGCTGCGCCAACGTGCGCTCGCCATGCGACAAGATGCGCACCCCTTCTTTGGCAAACGCAGGCATGAGAACATCGTTGTACAGCGTGTATTGCTCTTCCACCAAAGCATGCGCCACTTTGCTCAGCGAGTGCTGTGCATGTGTACCGGCGGCATCTAGAGGGGCTTTGGGATGCTCGACACTGTGGTGCAGCGCGGCGCGCACTTCAAAGAACTCATCGAGGTTGGAGGACACGATGCACAGGTAGCGCAAGCGCTCGAGCAAGGGCACATCGGCTCGCTTGGCCCAATCGAGCACGCGCTCATTGAAGGCGAGCAAACTCAAATCACGGTCTAGCCATTGAATCTTTGAAGTCTTGTGTGTGTGCGGCTCTTTGCCAGTGGCAACTGTCGTCATTTTTTTACCTGTCTAACTGCAATTGAGTATGACAATTTATCGTGACAAAAGTGTGACATTTATGACGATTACGTTAATTCACATCCATTCACGCACTCATTAAGATACGCAGATGAATTGGAATGCATCACTCATTGGCCTGCTGACAGCCCTAGGCATTGGCATGTTGATTGGCACGGTTCGCGAACGTTTGCACAAACCGGGCGTGATGAAAGCAGGTGTACGCACACATGCGATCGTGGGTTTATTGGGCGCGCTCACCTTCAGCATCGGGCCAACGACGTTTGTCATCGCCTTGCTCATCACAGGTGTGTTGATTACCATGGGTTATCGGCATTCGGCGCAGCAAGACCCAGGGATGACGGGTGAATTTGCGCTGCTTCTCACCCTGGTTCTGTCGGGGCTTGCCATGCAAGATGCCTCGTTATCTGCAGCCATCGGCGTTGTTGTGGCGTGTTTGCTGTTTGTCAAAAAACCATTGCGACGCTTCAGTCAAGAAATATTGACTGAACATGAATTGGAAGATGCGCTGATGCTGTGCGCTTCCGCCTTGGTGGTTTTGCCTCTTTTACCGACCACAGCGATTGATCCGTGGCGTGCGCTCAACCCATATGCCATGTGGAAGATTGTGGTGTTGATCATGAGCGTTGGCATCGTGGCTCACGTTTGTATGCGTGCGTCGGGTGTGCGCTGGGGCTTGCCACTGGCTGGTTTTTTCACGGGCTTCATTTCCTCCACGGTGGCTGTCGCAACCTACGCACGAAAAGCACATGAAAACCCTGAGCTTGACGCGATCGCAAGCGCCTCAGCATTGCTTTCTACCCTGTCCTCACTCCTTCTGTTCACGTTGGTGCTTGCGGCCAGCGGCCCAGAGTTGATGCTCTCCATCAAGTGGCCACTCGTCGCGGGATGCACGGCCTTAATCTTATTTTCTGGATACCTCATACATCACACACCAACCCAAGAGGGGGTGTCACTGCCATCGACCCATCACGCATTCAAAGCAACGCACGCCTTGGTCATCGCCATCACGATCAGTGCTGTCACGCTTTGCTCTGCTTGGCTCAGAGACCTCATGGGTGATTCGGGCACCTTCGTCACATCCACCCTTGTGGGATTGGTTGAAATTCATGCAGCGGCAGTGAGCATTGCGCAACTCAGTCATCAGGACCCGATTCAATCTGCTTATGCACGATGGGGTGTCATGGCGATCTTGGCCTCGAGTGCCACTTCGAAAATATTTTTATCGTATGTGAGCGGTAGCCGAGGTTACGGTCACCGCATGGCCTGTGGCTTAGGAATGATGCTCATGGCCGCAATGGCTTGCATGTTCATCCTTCCATAAGCCTCAAAGCACTTGGAGTAACGGCTCTCCCATGCGAATGCGTTTGCCATTTTCTATCCCATTCGCCAAGGCAAAACCTGGTGGCACAAAGACCAAGATGGTCGAGCCGTGTTCAAACCACCCCATCTCTTGTCCTTTGACGTAGTTCGCGTCACATGGGATGTCGTTTGGCCCTTTGTAGCGAAGGTTCAACAGCACATCCACCGCATGAAAACGCATGCTGGCAACAAGCACCGCTGCAACAGGCACGATCAAAAACGGCATGCCACTGCCCGTTTCCATCTGTAAAACAGCACGCTCATTTTTACAAAACAACTCTTTCACACGCGTCAAAGCAATCGGGTTGACGTTCCATGTATCCCCCGAGATGTACGTCACTTGGCTCAAATGCGCATCACTAGGCGCATGAAAGCGGTGGTACATGCTGCTGGTCAAGCGCATGGTGACAAATGTGCCGCCTTCTAACAAGCGGGGCCAGCGTTGCACCAGCTCCGCAGAACTCAGCAAGCTGTCTAAGGTGTACGGAAAGCCCTTGGCTTGAAAGACCATGCCGTCACGAATTTCGCCACATGCCCCCACGATGCAGTCGCACGGCGAAGTCATCACGGCCGGATCCGCATCAATGGGGCGCAAGCCTGGTCGCAGTTCACGCGTGAAGCATTCATGCAAGCTGGCAAATGTTTGCTGCTTGGATTCGCTCAAATCCAAATCGGTGAACCAACGCCACACAGCAATGGAGCTTTTGACAATCCAAGGATGGCGCAACTGACTCCACCACCCCATGAAGCGCGTCAGCGTGATGCGTGGAATTCGGTTGGTGAGTAAAAAATTGAGGTCTTCTTGCAAAAGCCAATTCTGAAATTTATTTCGAATCTTCATCGTCTTGTCACTTAATTTAAATACAAAGGTAGATCTCTTACACAAGGAAATTGACTGTGAACAACACTTGGATGAGCTTGGGCGTATTGGCGACATTGGCGCCGTCTATCTATCGACGACTACAACTCTCACGCGCCAAGCACCGATCGCTGGCAGGTCACTCACGCATGGCCAAGCGTTTGGCCCGCCTGTTGCCCGGCTACCATTTTGATGAGCAAATGTTCTTTAAATGTGACAACGCGCCATTCGACGTACAAAATCTTCGTCGACAAGCTTTTTTCAAGATCGCCGAAGTGCTCAAAGCGCGTCACCCCTTGAGCATTCAAGCCACAGCAGCAGCGCGAGAGAACATCTCGGACATGCAGTTCATCTCCGCTTACCGCGTCCCTTTTCAGTTCAGCCCCTTGGTCCAAGAACATTTGAAGGTGGGATCGTTCTTGCAATCAGCCACGGGTGTTTACGTGACCGATTTAGACGGTCAATCGTTTTACGACCTGACTGGTTCTTATGGTGTGAATGTGTTTGGTGCAGATTTTTATAAAAAAACCATGACCGACGGCTTGGCTAAAACGCAAAGCTTAGGCCCCACGCTGGGTGCGTATCACCCGTGTGTTGCCAGCAACGCAGAGCGGCTCAAGAAAATTTCAGGCATGGATGAGGTGTCATTCCACATGTCGGGCACCGAAGCTGTGATGCAGGCCGTACGTTTGGCTCGCTACCACACGAAGCGTAAAAACTTGGTGCGCTTTTGTGGCGCTTATCACGGTTGGTGGGAAGACGTTCAGCCAGGCCCAGGCAACCCAATGCCTCCGCGCGAAACCTACACCCTCAGCGAGATGAGCGAGCGCAGCTTGGACGTGATTCGTTCGCGCAAAGACATCGCCTGCGTGTTAGTCAACCCACTACAAGCCCTTCACCCCAACGCCAATGCGCCAGGTGATACCACCTTGGTCGACGGCAGTCGCCAAGCAGCGTACAACCGTCAGGCTTACACTGAATGGCTGCATAAGCTGCGTCAAGCATGCACTGACAACGGCGTGGTGCTGATATTTGATGAAGTCTTCTTAGGCTTTCGATTAGCCCCCGGTGGCGCACAAGAATATTTCGGCGTCAAAGCCGACATGGTGACTTACGGCAAAACACTGGGCGGAGGCTTCCCGGTAGGCGTGGTGTGTGGCAAAAAACAATGGATGCACCGTTTCCACCCAGACCGCCCTGCTGACATCTGCTTTGCGCGCGGCACCTTCAAAGAACATCCAGTGGTCATGGGTGCCATGTCTGCCTTTTTAGACCAACTAGAAACACCTGACATTCAAGCCATTTACGAAGGTTTGGATGGACGTTGGAATGCAAGGGCACAACGCTTCAACAGTGTCATGCAAGCGAACGGAATTCCTTTACAAGCCGCAAACATGTCGAGCGTGTGGACCCTCTTTTACACACAACCGAGTCGCTACCACTGGATGCTGCAGTACTACCTGCGCATCCATGGCTTGGCATTGAGCTGGGTTGGCACAGGTCGTTTGATTTTCAGCCTGAACTACAGCGACGATGACTTCGAAACCGTGGTACAACGCTTTGTCATGGCCGCCACACAAATGAAAAACGATGGCTGGTGGTGGCACTCACCTGAGCTCACCAACAAGCGCATCCGTCGCAGCATCTTGAAAGAAACTTTATTTCGTTAAAGCATGTTTGCTTTGATAAAGCAAGGTTGCTTCGGTAAAACAAAAGGCGTTCAGGTCTTTCACCTGAACGCCTTTGAATTTTGAATTGAATGTTGTTACTGTGCGGCGTGCAAAAACGCTTCGTCAAAACGCTGACCACGCAACAGCTGCAAAGGTGCTTTGTAATACAGATACACATCGTGAAATGGGTCTGTGAGAATTTTGGTCATCCACACCAAACCTGTTTGCACATCTTTGATGAAACAAAGATGGATGGTGCGAAACAACAAACCACTCACGCCCAAGGCCAACCATGAGTAACCCACGGCTTCTGAGAATTCCACCCACGTTTCGTGCGTTGGCACCACGTCCAACATACCGGGGAAGTAATAAATCACCAACGGCAGCAACACCCAAATGCTGAGCAACACCACTTTACGGCGTAGGTTGAAACCCACTTTGATTTCTTCCTTGAACGCGTTGGTGGCGTCGTTCACATGGTCATAGCCCAAGGGTTCAAAAAAGAAATGGCCCGATTGCCTCGCCACCATCGACACCAACCAAGCCAACAAAGCGGCCCAAGCGGGATTGACAAACAACAAGGCGTATGAAATCAAAAAACAAATCGCACTGAGCAAATGCAAAGATTGATTGATGCGGCAGTGGTGGTAATAGCGATGGTCATCCCAGCGCTGAATACGCAAGGCTTCTAAAAAGTTTTTCACGTCTGATGTTCCTCATGTGTTTCAAGACCAGGCAATCATGAGCTTGTCATGTGAAAAATCGGTGACAACCCACACCAATAGACAGATGAAATAAAAACATCAAATTCTTGTCATGTCATCAAGTTGTTAAATTCAACAGCAAACATGGCTGCATGGAACGATCACCCAACATACCCATCACAGTTGAAAACTTTGAACCCGCACAACGCTTCTTGCGCATTGCCGTTGTGACCGAAACCTGGCCCCCTGAAGTCAACGGCGTGGCTGTGACGTTGGCAAAACTGGTTCATCATTTGGGTCTGCGACACCACACCATTCAACTGATTCGTCCACGTCAAGACAAACATGACGAAGGGCAAG
>JACCDX010035971.1_pt1 | contig 10149 bp, 11 predicted proteins | sample 7449681 | NCBI WGS metagenome assembly JACCDX01 (sample SAMN15323450, study PRJNA562643) | freshwater metagenome | isolation source: river surface water | place: USA:Blue River Watershed | collected 2017-08-18
ACAGCGGCGACGACGAAGCCATGTTCTACGACCACGACTTTGTGCGCGCCCTCGAATACGGCATGCCACCCACCGGCGGCTGCGGCATTGGCATTGACCGCTTGATGATGTTGCTGACCGACAGCCCCAGCATCCGCGATGTCATTTTGTTCCCCGCTTTGCGCCGCGAAGCTTAAACAACTGCCCCCAGCATCCAACGCCTGCTAGTGATTCGCTAGGAGGCGTTTTGTTTATGCTTGTGGCACTTTCACACGGATGCACACACTGATGAACATCTCTCGCTTTTTCTTGTCCTTGTTGCTGATTGCGACCTCTGGCCTAACGACCGCACAAACCACATTTCCAACCAAACCCATTCGTGTGGTGATTGGCTTTCCAGCCGGTGGCCCCCTGGACCAACATGCACGGCTGCTGAGCGAGCGTTTGCAACAGGTGCTGGGCCAGCCCATCATCATTGACTACAAAAGTGGTGCAGGCGGCACGGTGGGCGCACAAGACGTGATGAAGGCCGCACCCGATGGCTACACCCTCATGCTGGCCAACACGGGCGTGATGGTCATCAACCCCGCGCTGTACAGCAAACTGCCCTATGGCACGCTGAAAGATTTTGTGCCTGTGGCGCGCACCGCCATGCAACCGTTGGCGCTGTTGGTGAACCCCAATGTGCCGGTGAAAAACCTCAAAGAATTCATCAACTACACACGCGCCAAACCTGGGCAAATCAACTATGGCTCGGCAGGCAATGGCGGCATCAGCCACTTGGTGCCTGAGATGTTCAAAACGGCCACCGGCTTGTTCATGGTGCACATACCCTACCGAGGCAGTGCACCAGCCTTCACCGATTTGATGGCAGGCCAAGTGCAGTTCATGGCCGAGTCCATTCCGCAAGCGGCCAACTATCACAAGCAAGGCAAAGTAAAAGCCTTGGCCGTGACCAGCAAAGAGCGCAACCCTGCCCTGCCCGATGTCCCCACCGTGATCGAGTCAGGCGTACCCAACTTTGAAGTGGTAGGCTTTTATGGCTTCTTAGCGCCAGCCGGTACGCCACCCGATGTGGTGGCCAAGCTGAGTGATGCATTTCGCCAAGTGCTCAACACACCGGATGTGCGCAACAAGATGGTCACACAAGGCGCAGACCCTGCCTTTTTGGGGCATGACGCATTTGCCAGCTTCCTCAATGCAGAACTGCCGCGTTGGGCGGCAGTTGCAAAGGCGTCCGGCGCGAAGCTGGACTGATCAGCACAAGGCTGATTTACTGGGGCTGAAAACCGCTGTTCTTGATGAGCTTGGTCCATACCTGCGTATAGGCGCGTTCGCGTTGCTCCAACTGGTGTGAGTTCATGTAACCCACGGTCAAACCCATTTTGGTGAGTTGGTCGTGCACATCAGACATGGCCAACACTTTGGACAAGGCCACACCGAAGTGGTTGATGGTGGCTTGTGGCGTGCCCGAGGGCGCGAAGATGCCGTAGTAAGGCATGTCATCCAAACCGCTCAAACCCAGCTCTGCAAAGGTGGGCACCTCAGGTAACGCGGCTTGGCGCTTAGCGCCCAACACGGCCACCACGCGCACTTTGCCGGCCTTGTGGTTTTCAATGAAGTCAGGCACTGAGCCCACGCCTGCAGCAATTTGGTTGCCCAACATATCGGCCATCATGGGTGCGCTGCCACGATAAGGCGCAGAAACCAAATCGAGCTTGAACTTGTCGCCCACCACTTTCACCAAAAACTCAGGCGTTGAAGCAGGCGCTGGAATGCCCACCGCGCCTTTGCCACCTTGAGCTTTGACCCAAGCCACATAGTCAGTGAATGACTTGGCAGGTGTGCCGCCAGACACGGCATAGGCATTCACAAAGGTGGCAAAGCCTGCCACGGGTGCAAAGTCATGCGTAGGGTCGTAGCCAGGGCTCTTGACCACCAAGGGCAAAATAGAAATGGTGTGGTCGTGCGAGAGAAACAGCACTGTGCCATCCGCAGGTGCGGCCTTCAAGGCTTGCGCGGCCAACTGGCCACCAGCACCTGGCTTGTTTTCAACCACCACTGGTGTGCCCAACTCGTCTTTGAGTTTGTCGGCCAAGATGCGGGCCACCGCATCGGTGCCGCCGCCGGGTGGGAAGCCCACCATCAGCTTGATGGGTTTTGCGCTTTGTGCAGCAGCCAAGCCACAGCTCAGAGCCAAGGCGAGGACGGCAAAGTGACGACGTGAAGGAAACATGGCGGAACTCCTTTGAGAAAACAAACAGATCAAACTTGATCGGGATTATCGGCAGGTGCCACGCCATCTGAATTTTGGCTGTGGTCTGGCTCAGCATTGATGTCTGGGTTTTGGCCAAACTCGCCTTCAGGCGAATTTTTACGTGCATCACGCTCGCGCAATTTCTCTTCTTTTTTCTTCTTCTTGGCTAACTCGCGTTGGCGTTTTTCGTAGTTGTAATTGGGCGTTGCCATGTGAGCTCTCGTGGGTGGTGGCGGACGTGTGCGCGGTTTAAGGCAACAAGTCCAAGGCCCGCAAGTATGCGGGGTGAGTCATCAGCGCGTCCCAAGCTAGCGGCGAAGTTTTAGGCAGCAGTGCGCGACGGCGTTGTTCGCTCGCGTCACTGGCATGCCATTGGTTTTTCACAAGGCGTTCGGTCAAGCCTTCGAGCATCTCGTCCACTGCATGGCCGTTACCGATGCTTTGGTTACACAAGAGCACGAGGTCGCAACCCGCATTCAATGCAGCCACACCAGCTTCGGCAAAGCTGACCGAGCGGCCTTCGATGCGGCGTGCGCCCTCCATCGACAAATCGTCGCTGAAGATAGCGCCATTGAAATGCAGCTGGCCACGCAAGATGTCTTGCAACCAACGCGGTGAGAAGCCCGCAGGCAAGGCATCGACCTTGGGATAGATGACGTGCGCGGGCATCACGCTGGTGAGCGTGGCGGTGAGCCACTGATACGGCAAGGCACAGTCGCCCAGGATGGCTTTGAGGCTACGCTTGTCAACGGGAATGTCCACATGCGAATCGGCTTTGACAAAGCCGTGACCTGGGAAATGTTTGCCACAGTTCGCCATGCCTGCCAGCAACAAACCGTGCATGACGCTTTTGGCCAGCGTGGTGGCCACGCGTGGGTCGCGGTGGAATGAGCGGTCGCCAATCACGCCGCTCTCGCCGTGGTCGAGGTCGAGCACGGGGGTGAAGCTAAAGTCCACGCCACACGCACGCAGCTCGCTGGCCAGCACGTAGCCACATGCGGTGGCGGCGTCCATCGCAGCCAATGCGCCGCTGCCGGGCTGATTTTTTTTGTCTTTCATCCACAACTCGCCCAAGGCGCGCATGGGCGGAATGTGTGTGAAGCCATCGGTGCGAAAGCGCTGCACGCGCCCGCCTTCGTGGTCCACGCAAATGAGCAAGTCATCGCGCACGCCCTTGATGTCGGCACACAGCTGAGTGAGCTGCTGGCGATTGGCCCAGTTGCGGCCAAACAAAATCACACCGCCTGTGAGCGGATGCTTCAAGCGCGCGCGGTCAGCGACGGTGAGCTGAGCGCCTGCGATGTCAAGAATGAGGGGGGCGTGGTGAGACATAAATCGAATGTTTGTTTTAGTGGTTCTTTTCAACAACACAGTAACTGGTGGCGTAGTCAGACTCGTCGCTCACGCTGATGTAGGCGGTGAGGCCTTTGGCTTCAAACCATTCTTTAAGCAAACCATGCAACACGATGGTGGGCTGGCCACTGGGCAGCTTGGCCACTTCGCACAAGCGCCACGTCATGGGCATGCGCATGCCCAATCCAATGGCTTTGCTGAACGCTTCTTTGGCTGAAAAGCGTGTGGCTACATAGCGCACGCCGCGCTCGGGCCAACGCTCGCTGCGGGCGCGGTAGATTTGCATTTCGTTGTCGCTCAGCACTTTTTGCGCAAAACGTTCGCCGTGACGCGCCAAAGACGCACGGATACGGCGAATGTCGCAAATGTCGGTGCCGATGCCGTAAATCATGCAGGCATGCACGCGTTGTAGGCGCGAACTGTTTCTGTGTAGCCCAGCTCTAGCGCGTCGGCAATCAAGGCGTGGCCAATGGACACCTCTTGCACGCCGGGCACGGTGGTGAGAAAGGTGTGCAGGTTGTCGCGGTTCAGGTCGTGGCCAGCATTGATGCCAAGGCCAGCCTTCAAGGCGGCTTCGGCAGTGGCTTTGAAAGCAGCCAGCACTTCGGTTTGTTTCGGGGTACCGTAGGCCGAGGCATAGGTCTCGGTATAGAGCTCCACGCGGTCAGCGCCGATGGATTTGGCTGCAGCCATGGCTTCAGGAATGGGATCCATGAACAAACTCACGCGCGCGCCCAGAGTTTTCGCTTCGGCGATGAGGGGCTTCAAACGCTCAGCGTCTTGGGGAAATGTCCAACCGTGGTCGCTGGTGAACTGGCCTTCGCTGTCGGGCACGAAGGTCACTTGATGGGGGCGCACTTGGCGCACAAAGTCCATCAAGTTGTGAAATGGGTTGCCTTCGATGTTGAACTCGCGGTCGGGCCAAGCCTTAAGCAAAGCGGCCAAATCATGCACATCGCCAGCGCGGATGTGACGCTCGTCAGGCCGTGGGTGCACGGTGATGCCCGCTGCGCCCGCCTCTAGGCACAGAGTGGCCGCGCGTGTGACGCTGGGGATGCCCAAGTGGCGCGTGTTGCGCACCAAGGCCACTTTGTTGAGGTTGACCGACAGGGCTGTTTGTGTGAGTTGAGACATTGAATACATCAAAGAGATTGCAGGTCAATCATCATCTGCCGAGTGCGCAGTGTTTTGACCCCGCAATGGTAGTGCAGCAAGGCGCGTAGCTGGCCCTGCAAGGCGTTGCGTTGCTCGGATGGCATCTCGGCACACAAACGCAGCGTGGCGGTGAATGGCGCGTCTGTGGACAGGCTGCCATGGAGCTGTAGCCACACGCTGCCGGCTAGACCCATGCGGTCTTGCGCGTTGTAGGTACGCAGGCCGCCTTCGGCCACCAGCACATACAAGGCATCGGGATGCAAGGCAGCAAGCGTGAGGGTTTGGGCGTTGAGTTCGGGCAAGAAGCCAATGTCGCGCAACAGCAGCAGCTCAAAAGCGCGCAGCGCAGGGGCAATCGTGCCCTCGTGGCCCGAGGCCAACACCTGCACCACTTGGCGGTACAGGTCAAACAAACTGGGATGCGGGTCGTCGCGCGCCAACAAGCGCAGCAACAACTCATTGATGTAATAGCCAGACAGCAGTGCCTCGCCCGTGGGCATGATGTGACCGCCCATCCACTCGGCGCCCTTCAAGGTGCGAATTTCGGCATCGCCCGAATAGCTGACATACAGCGGCTGCAAAGGCAACAACACCGGGCGAAAGTTGGAACTGGGTTTTTTAGCGCCTTTGGCCACCAAGGCCACCCGACCAAAGTGACGGGTGAAGGTTTCCAAAATCAGGCTGGACTCGCTCCAGTCGTAGCGGTGCACCACGAACGCAGGCTCGTCCTGGATGCGGGGAATGCCCCGCGACATCGTGAATGTGCTTGACTTACTCGTAGCCAAAGCTACGCACCCGCGCTGCATCATCGGCCCAACCCGAGCGGACCTTGACCCACAGCTCTAAGAACACTTTGGCGTCATAGAGTTTTTCCAACTCGGTGCGGGCTTCCATGCCCATGCGCTTCAAGCGCTCGCCTTTATCACCAATGACCATGGCTTTGTGGCCATCGCGCTCCACCACGATGGTGGCAGCAATGCGCACCAAACGTTTGACGCCTTTGGTCTTGCCCTTTTCTTCTTCGAACTTGTCGATGACGACGGTCGAGGTGTAGGGCAATTCGTCACCGGTGAGACGGAATAATTTTTCGCGCACCATTTCGGCGGCCATGAATTTTTCGCTGCGGTCAGTCAGCTCGTCTGCCGCGTACATCCACGCTTGCTCGGGCAGGTATTTTTCGGCAATACCCAAGAGGCGTTGCACGTCTTTGTCGTTCTTGGCCGACATGGGCACGATTTCGGCAAAGGGGTGACGCGCTTGCATGGCTTGCAGCCACTGCATGATTTCGTCACGGTTCTTCATCGAGTCGAGCTTGTTCGCCACCAAGAGGGTGGGAATGCCAGGGGCCAAGAGCGACAACACTTTTTCGTCGGCAGAGGTGAAGCTACCTGCCTCGACCACCAAGAACACCACGTCCACATCGCCCACCGCGCCTTGCACGGCTTTGTTGAGCGACTTGTTCAGCGCATTGCCATGGATGGTTTGAAAACCAGGCGTGTCCACAAACACATATTGCGATGCGCCTTGGGTGTGCATGCCCGTGATGCGGTGGCGCGTGGTTTGGGCCTTGCGTGAGGTGATGCTGATTTTTTGCCCCACCAAAGCATTGAGCAAGGTGGACTTACCCACGTTGGGTTTGCCCACAATGGCAATCAGGCCGCAGCGTTGATCAGCAGGCGCCACCGCCGCTTGGCTGGCGACGACACGGCTGCCCTTGCTGGCAGCCAGCATGGCATCGATGTCTTGCAGGGTTTGTTCGTTTTTAGCAGTAGCCATTATTTGAGCTCTTTAATCACATGGAGCATGGCTGCTGCGGCGGCTTGCTCTCCTGCGCGGCGCGAGCCGCCAATGCCACGCTCGCAGCGGGCCAGTTCTGGAACTTCACATTCCACATCAAAGGTTTGTTTGTGCGCCGCACCCAAGGTGCCTACCACACGGTAGATAGGCAGCTTGAACTTACGCGCTTGCAACCATTCCTGCAATTCGGTTTTGGCGTCTTTGCCCACCGCTTGCATCTCGGGGTTGATTTCAACCTTGGCAAAAATGCGTTGTACCAAAGCATCTGCCGTAGCATAGCCTGCATCTAGGTACACCGCACCCAACACAGCCTCTAAAGCATCGGCCAAGATAGAGGGTCGCTTTTGACCACCGGAGTTCATCTCACCTTCACCCAAGCGCAAGATGCCAGACAAACCCAGTTCAACTGCTAAATGGTGCAGTGTGTCTTGCTTGACCAAGTTGGCACGCACACGCGAGAGGTCCCCCTCGGGCAAGGTGTTGAGGCGTTGGTACAGCAAATTGGCAATGGCCAAGTTGAGCACCGAGTCACCCAAAAACTCCAAACGTTCGTAATGGTCCGAGCTAAAGCTGCGGTGCGTCAAGGCCTGCGTGAGCAACGCAGGATTTTGAAAGGTGTACTCCAAGCGCGCTTGCAGCGTCTCAAGGATTTGTTGCTGAGACAGGCTCGGACGGGCTGTGCGTGCGCGTGAGGTCATTGAAATGCGCCGATGCGCGAGAGGCTGCCAAAGTTCATCCAAACAAAGAAGGCTTTACCCACAATGTTTTTCTCTGGCACAAAGCCCCAGTAGCGCGAGTCGAGTGAGTTGTCGCGGTTGTCACCCATCATGAAGTAGTGGCCTGCCGGTACTTTGCAGGTCACACCTTCGACGGTGTAGTGACAGTTTTCTTTGAACGCAAAGTCGTCAGCGCCCGGCACGAATGAGGGGCGGTCTTTGTCGTTGAGCAGATTGTGGGTACGCACGCCAGTCATCTCGCTTGGCTTGCTGCCCAAGGGCAGCTTTTCTTCAAACTGAGAGATGTAGCGCATGCTGTCTTCTTCAAAAAAATCGGTTCGGACTTCTTTGCTGACGGGTTGGCCATTGATGGTGAGCTGCTTGTTCAGATAAGCCACCTCATCGCCGGGCACACCCACCACACGTTTGATGTAGTCGAGGCTGGGCTTGGGTGGGTAACGAAACACCATGACGTCACCGCGCTGCACGGGGTTGCCCTCGGTCAGCTTGAGGTTGAGCACGGGCAAGCGCACACCGTAGTGGTATTTGTTCACCAAAATCAGGTCGCCCACCAGCAAGGTGGGAATCATCGAGCCAGATGGAATTTTGAAGGGCTCAAACAAAAAGGAGCGCAACACGAACACCACAGCGATGACGGGGAACAGGCCCGCTGTCCAATCCAACCACCAAGGCTGCATGTACAGACGCTCTTTGGCTTCGCTCACATTCACATCGGTCTGAGCAATACCTTGGGCATGCAACTCAGCCGTGCGTTTGTCGGCTTGGGCTTGCAGGGCTTCAGCCGCGGCTTTGCGCTGAGGCAAGAAATAGAACTGCTCGGCCAACCAGTAAATACCGGTTACCACGGTGGCCATGAACATGAGCAAGGCAAAGTTGCCTTCGATCATGCCCACGTACCAAAAACCAGCGTAGCTCACAAAGGCTGCCAGTACAAATGCGGTCAACGTCGCCATTAATCCTCCACCTGCAAAATGGCCAAGAAGGCTTCTTGCGGCACTTCCACCGAACCAATTTGCTTCATGCGTTTTTTACCTGCTTTTTGCTTCTCAAGCAGCTTACGTTTACGGGTGATGTCACCCCCGTAGCATTTTGCCAGCACGTTCTTGCGCAAGGCCTTGATGGTTTCACGCGCGATGATGTTGGAACCAATGGCCGCCTGAATCGCCACGTCATACATCTGACGGCTGATGATTTCGCGCATCTTGGCCACCACCGCACGGCCACGGTACTGCGACTGCGAGCGGTGGACGATGATGGACAAAGCGTCTACTTTGTCACCGTTGAGCAAGATGTCCACTTTCACCACGTCCGAGGCACGGTACTCTTTGAACTCGTAGTCCATCGAGGCATAGCCGCGTGACACAGATTTCAACTTATCAAAGAAGTCCAAGACGATTTCGCCCAGAGGCATCTCATAGGTGAGCATCACTTGGCGACCGTGGTACGCCATGTTGATTTGCACGCCACGCTTTTGGTTGGCAAGTGTCATGACCGGGCCGACGTAGTCTTGCGGCATGTACAAATGCACTGTCACGATGGGTTCGCGAATCTCGTGCAGCTTGCCTTGATCAGGCATCTTGGATGGGTTTTCCACCATGATGACTTCGTTGCCAGGCATGACCACTTGGTAGACCACGCTGGGCGCAGTGGTGATGAGGTCTTGGTCAAACTCGCGCTCCAAGCGCTCTTGCACGATTTCCATGTGCAACAGGCCCAAGAAACCGCAACGGAACCCAAAGCCCAGTGCTTGCGACACCTCGGGCTCATATTGCAGCGAGGCATCGTTGAGTTTGAGCTTTTCCAAAGCGTCGCGCAGTGCGTCGTATTGGTTGGCTTCTGTAGGGTAGAGACCTGCAAACACTTGCGGCTGGATTTCTTTAAAACCAGGTAAGGCTTCTTCTGCGGGGCCTAAGTTGTTGGGCAGTTTCTTCTCTAAGGTGATGGTGTCGCCCACCTTGGCAGCTTGCAATTCTTTGATACCCGCAATGATGTAGCCCACTTGACCAGCTTCGAGCGACTGGCGTGGTTCGTTGGCAGGGGTGAACACACCTAAGTTGTCGGCGTTGTAGACGGCGTTGGTGGCCATCATCTTGAAGCGCTCACCTTTGGCTAAACGACCATCGACCACGCGCACCAACATCACCACGCCCACATAACTGTCAAACCAGCTGTCGATGATCATGGCGCGCAACGGTGCGTCTTTGTTGCCTTTGGGTGGTGGCACTTTGGCCACCACGGCTTCTAGGATTTCTTCAATGCCCATGCCTGTTTTGGCTGAGCATGGAATCGCATCGGTGGCATCAATGCCAATCACGTCTTCCACTTCTGCTTTGGCATTGTCTGGATCGGCATTAGGCAAATCCATTTTGTTGAGCACAGGCACGACTTCGACACCAAGGTCGAGTGCGGTGTAGCAGTTCGCCACCGTTTGTGCTTCCACACCTTGTGAAGCATCGACAACCAACAGCGCACCTTCGCATGCAGAGAGTGAACGCGACACTTCGTACGAGAAGTCCACGTGACCCGGTGTGTCGATCAAATTCAGGTTGTAGACCTGACCATCTTTCGCTTTGTATTGCAGCGCAGCGGTCTGTGCCTTGATAGTTATCCCACGTTCTTTTTCGATGTCCATCGAGTCGAGAACTTGCGCTTCCATGTCGCGCTCTTCAAGTCCTCCACAGCGTTGAATCAAACGATCTGCGAGCGTCGATTTGCCGTGATCAATGTGGGCAATGATTGAAAAGTTTCTGATGTTGTTCATCAACGGGAGCACTTAAGTGATTGAATTCAAAGGGAGAGCGCCATGAAAAAAGGGCGCGTCATGTGCTGACGCGCCCAGAACCAACAAGCAATGGCAACTGCATAAGTTGG
>JACCDX011297438.1_pt1 | contig 10149 bp, 11 predicted proteins | sample 7449681 | NCBI WGS metagenome assembly JACCDX01 (sample SAMN15323450, study PRJNA562643) | freshwater metagenome | isolation source: river surface water | place: USA:Blue River Watershed | collected 2017-08-18
AAAAATGAAGAATATTAAAGATTAAAAATGAAGAATATTAAAGATTAAAAATGAAGAATATTAAAGATTAAAAATGAAGAATATTAAAGATTAAAAATGAAGAATATTAAAGATTAAAAATGAAGAATATTTAAGCTTGTTAAATTAATTTTTAATTAATATTAATTAAAAATTATAAGGTCCATTTTCAACAACAAATTCTTCATTATATTCTTCTATAATTTCCCGAAGAATTTTTTCATCTATATCTTTAAAATATTTCATAACCATATCCTCATTAAAATCTTCATTTTCTAGGAGTATATGAATACAATCTTTAATGATTTGATTAGAAGCTAGATTTAAAATTTTTTTAAGAGATTTCCTATTAAACTGAATACTACAAATTATCATATTTTCCGAAATATTAAGATATCCAACTTTAATTAAAGTTGTTAAATAGTTAATTTTATTCGTAAGAACTAAATAACAACCAATTGTATCCAAATCGTCATATAGATCATTTATACAACATGTCAGAAAATATGAATTATCAAATTTATTAATTATTTTATATGAAATAATATCTGTATCTAGTTCCCTAATATAATCGAAAATCTCTTTGAATTTTTTATCATATTCCTCAAATGTTATCTCAAGTTTTTTGATAATATTATCTTTATCATTTTCGAGATTCAAGTTATGAATTGTTTCTTCCATTTTCTTTTTTTTATAAAATTGAATAAATCTAGTTATTCAATTTTTAAATTCAAATATTTAGGTTAAAAAGTTTTAATTAAAAAAACAAAAATTCTATGATTATTGAATTTACTAAAACAATTAAAAATAACATCATAATTTTAAAAATGAATAATTAAACTCATTTAAATTAAAAATCAAAAATGAGTAAAAAATTAGAAACTAAAAATTTGGAGATTAAAAAATCTCTAGGTCAATTTTTTACTACTAATTATGAATATATATTACAAAATTTCTACATACCTGAAAATGTAGAAACTATAATAGAACCTTTTTGTGGGAACGGAGATTTACTAAACTTTAAAAATCTTCAAGATAAAAAATCTATAGGTTTGGTATTAGAATGTTATGATATTGACCCAAAGATTTCTCATATTAAAGATTTTATTGATACACTAGTTATTCAAAGAGACACTCTCAGAAATCCACCTGATTATACAAATAAATTTATAATTACAAATCCACCTTATCTAGCAAGGAATAAATCAAAAGAAAAAGAACTTTTTGATAAATATGATGTAAATGATTTATATAAATGTTTTATCAAAAATATAATCGAAAATCAGTGTATTGGAGGTATTATGATTATACCTCTTAATTTTTGGTCTTCTATCAGAAAATCAGATTGTTTATTAAGAAAAGATTTTCTTAATGTTTATGAAGTAATTCATATGAATATTTTTGAAGAACAAGTATTTGACGATACAAGTTATACAATTTGTTCGTTTCAATTTCATAATCGGGAGATTAAGGGAGGATTGTTTAATCCTCCCCTAAGTTTAGATAAACTTTCCTTAGGAGATGTTATTTTAGATAATAAAAATCAATACATTCCTATTACAATTTATCCAAGTAAAGATAAGATTGAAGTTATTCTGAATGATGAAAATGAATATTTAATTGGAGGGGAAGTTTATAAACTTCCTAAAAAAGAAATATATAGTGTTTCTAGAACTACTTCTAGAAATAAAAAAGATTTAAATACAAATCTTTTAATTAAATGTATCGATGATAGTTTAGATAACAAAATCAAACTCTCTTTAGTAGAATGTAAAGATTTATATATAGATGAAACTCCTAATCTTACTTCTAGAACTTATGCTTCATTAATCATTAAACCCAAAATCGATATTGAAAGACAAGAACAACTAGTTTATCAATTCAATACTTTTCTTGAACAACTTCGCGAGAAATATCATTCTTTGTTCCTGACAAATTATAGGGAAAGCAAAGATATTGCTAGGAAAAGAATTTCATTTGAGTTAGTTTATGATATTATCATTTATATTCTTGAAAATACTTAAGTTTTTATTCTTAAGTATTTTAATTTTCACAATTGATAATTTAAGTGATTAAAAATGAATATTTCTATTTACACAACATAGAAATTAAAGTTAAAAATAGAATTTCCTATTTTATATATGAAGAAAAGACAAAAAAGTTAATCATCGATTGGTCTTAAATAAAGAAAAAGAATTTAAAAATATACATTATTTTTAAATTAATTGAAAAATGGCTTATAGACGTCTAAGTAGATTTAATAAGAAAAGACCTACAGCGGTTAAGAATCCGTATATGATTTTTAGCTGTCATGACGATGACCTAGAATGTCCTATTTATAATGCTCCTTCAGTAAGTGCTTTTTACGGACACCCTGGTGAAATGTTTGTTCAAATTATGGTTATTGACCCTGGTATTAAAAATTGTGGTATTCGAATCGAGAGACGTTGGAGCTCTGGGCATGTTGAAACTGTAATGCTTGCTAGGTTAAATTTTCTCATCTCTGATGGACCTCCGACAGATACGATGTATTATAAAAATAGTATCAATGTTCTTAAGAATTATATCCCAATTATGGAACTATGTCAATATATTTTAATTGAATCACAGCTTCCTATTAATTATGATATGGTTCGAATGTCAAGTCATATTATTTCATATTTAATGTCTCAACTTGCTAATAAAGGTTGCCGGCCACTTATTTATGAAGTAGATACATATTTTAAGTCTCGAATTCTTAACGCTCCGCCAAAGATGTCAAAACCAGAGCTTAAAAAGTGGTGTAGAAATTACGCACTAAAACTTATGGAAGATAGAAAGGATGTTGAAGCTGTCGCTGCTATCAAAGATGCAAAAAAGTTCGACGATATTACTGATGTCATTTGTTACTGTGAAGGTTTCTATAAAGCTTTGACCGAAGGATTACATCCGATTCGGATGCCTGGTGTTAAAGTTTAGATTTAAAAAATCTAACTAAATAACCTATAAATTTTTAAATTCTATAGAATTTAAAAATATCAAAATCTATATGAAATGAAAATTACAAAATAGTTAAGTTTTAAAAATTTATTCTTATTATAAAAATAATAAGAATATAAATAATATAAAATATGTCTAATCACGCTAGACTTCATAATCCTGTTTATGTAGGTCCCGGTTTATGGTATAGCATTCATACCATATCAGCCGATGCTAAAACTCCAGAAGAAAAAAGATGGGCTATAAAATACATTAAAAATCTACAAAGTAAATTTCCCTGTGGAGATTGTAAAATTCATTTTGGTAATTACATAGATACCCATCCTTTAGAATCTACAATTAATGGAAACGAAGAAGCTCTATTTTTATGGTCTTTTAATTTCCATAATGCGGTGAATCATAGATTAAAAAAATCCCAAACTTCATATGATGATGCTAAAAAAATTTATTATACCGATTCTGAGTTTTGTATGGCAGGATGTTCAGGAGAAGATACAAATAATAAAAAATCAAAACATCCAAAAATAGTTCCAAAAGACACACCAGGTGATATATTTTAGAATTTTAAAAATAAATATTTTTAAAATTTGAATTTTAGAATTTTTTATTTTTAAAATTCAAATTTATTTTAACTTTTTAACTTTTTAACTTTTTAATTTCTAAATTCAAATTTATTTAAAAAGTTAAAAATGGATTTTCTAAATGATTATATAAACGTTAATTCTATCTTAGATAATCAAAATATTAAAAATTTTGATTGGTATTATATTCATTTATTTTTAAGAAAATATAAAGATAATATTTCTAATTCTAATTTTATAATTTTGATTTTAACAAAATCTATAAATATATATTTATATCAGCTTAAAAATTCAGGTCATGAAATCGATATATATAATTCTTGTAAAATTTTTATAAATTGGCTCGGATTTCCTTCTTATGATACATATCAATTATTAGATTTTATGATTTTGAATTGTATGAGGGAAATATATGGTTCAAGGTTATAGGGTGAAAATGTCGAAGAAAAATAGAGACTAAATGTGATTAATTTATATAGTATAGCTTTTAGACCGGATATTCTCCAAATGGTTCAAAAATAAACTTAATAAATTATCTTGTCTATCTTATATTTTTGAAAATTGAATTTTTATAAAAAAATTCTATTATATTTCGGTGGGAGAAAAGTGATCGTCGATTAGATGCTATTCTAAATAAATGGCGCTATTGATGTGATTTCTCCCACCACCCACACTTCCGGTAGCGGAATTAAAAAGTACACGTTTGGTAGTGAAAAAGGTTTAAACTCCTATTGCTGGCAAAACTGGATTCCGAGAAAGAAGCGCGGAAGTAAAGAATACGGTTCGGGTCTTTGAGTATAGATTAAAAAAAGGCTCCTGCTGGATGAGGCTCCATTCCCTGCGTTATGAACTCAGGGAATTTTTAAAATTTTCACTCATTATCCATAGATCTATAATAAATTACAAGTTCGGCATAATAAGAAATACTTACCATTTATCTTATATTTTTGAAAATTGAATTTTTTTATAAAAATTCTATTATATTTCGGGCGGGAGAAAAGGATTGGTTTCAGACGCTGTTCTAAAAAGCGTCGTCTCTAGTTCGAATCTTACCCCGGACCCGCAGGTCCGAAAATCGAAAATCGAAAATAGAATTCCCTGCGTTATGAACTCAGGGAATTTTTAAAATTTTCACTCATTATCCATAGATCTATAATAAATTACAAGTTCGGCATAATAAGAAATACTAACCATAAAACGAATAATGTGGTCAGATTCACAATAAATACGGATAATTCCGTTATTTGTTAGATTAGAAAGTTTAGAAAGAGCCTTGATAACATCAATTGGAATTTTAACATTATAATGATTCTTTTTACCCTTACCGGGAATTTCAGAAGCATTGATACGAAGACCTCCTGGTAGTTTATGAGTCTCGCTAGTATCTTCACATTCTCCCCACTTTCTGAAAGTAGAGATGACACCAGTTTCACTCCAAGCCGTAACTTTTACACCCTTTTTATAACAAGCAAAGTTAGTGTATTTAGTAGATTTAACCTTGTTAAATTGACCACAAGAATTACAGAATTCACTTAAAGGAGACTTACAATTGGGTAGATAAATAGATTGTTGAAATCCAGAGAGTTCATAATGAATCGGATTATGAGGTTGAGTTTCGATAGAAGTGCCACCTTCTCCGTTCTTATTGCCTCCATAAACTTGAATATGAACGGTAGAATCACCAGCATACTGATACATACGAATTCCCTCTTTACGAGCAGTAGATTTAATAGTATCACGGAATTTAGAAACATTAAAAGATACAAGGTGATAATGAGTATCGGATTCCGCAGCGGGTTGAATATTAGCAAGTTCCTTGTTAAAATGATACTTTAGAAGTTCATGACCTTTAATATTGATACTCACAACTAGAGAACCATCTCCATTACCTTGAAGAATAGAAATTCCATTCTCAGAGAAATACATAGGAACAGAAGTAACCGTGAGTTTCAGAAATTCCATAATTTGACGGAAAGCATATCCATCATGAAAATCTATAAAAAAGATTAAATCATTTTTGTAGTTGAAATTGTCCTCTCCAGCACCGCCTTTTGTTAGACTTTTAGATATAAAAGTCTCTCCGTCCTCCTCGCTATGGTATTCAGACTCTGAATCCGATTCATTACGGGACATTTTTAAAAATTAAAATTTAAATCTTTATAACCAAAAAAAATATTTTTTTTAATTTTTAGAAATTTAAATTTTATGTTTTTAAGAATTTTTAATTCTTAAAAATTATTAATAAAATCCGAATCTTCGATAGAATAAGCCATAGGAATGATAAGTTCATTACACTTCCATTCTTCAATTAGCTCTCCTCCAAGAACCGGAATAATACGTTGAATAATAATAGGATTTAAACCCATAAAGGTTTCTTCTTTAGCAATATCAATAGCATGAATAAATCTAGTTTCTGGATACATTAAAGGAGAACCATGTTCAATAGCGAGTGCTCTTTGTGATACAAAATAAGAAAATTCATATTTTGTCATAATCTTGGAAGTTTTTCTTTTATCCTTAGGAACTTTACCAAATTTAATTTCTGGTTTCTCCTCTACAGGTTCAAGTTCTTCTTCAAACTCTTCTTCCATAAGTTTAGCGCCATCATCTTCAGGTTCTACAGGTTCAGTTTCTCCATAAAGTTCCTCTTCGGCTTTATTTTCAGTCTCTTCTTCTTCATCTTTTAGAATATTATGACCATTTGCCTCATGTCCTAGAAAAGCTTCTTCGTCATCTACTTCCTGTTCGCTTTCAGAATTAAAATCATATGATTGGTCATCTTCATCTTCATAATCAGACATTTTTTAATACCTGATTATTTAATGTTTTTATTTTCTTATTTTTTAGATTTAAGAATTCAATTCTTAAATCCAAGATTTTCTATTTTATAATTATAAAATAGAAAATAAAAATGAACAAATGTTATATAATTAATAGAAGTTTTAAATTCAATAAGACATTTGATGATTCTGAAGTTATAGGTGTTTGTTTAAATGTTAAAGATAAAAATTTAGTAGTGGAAGATAATAAAAATTTAAGATGGATTAAAAATCCTTCCAAAATAGCTTACAAAGATTGGTTATCAAAGGATAAATCAACTTATGATGTTTATATAAATATAGATTTTTATGGCGATAATGATTTATCTAAATGTAATGTAATTAAAGATATAAGTAGTGGTTATCGATGTTCTTTTGATAATAATTTATTACCCGAAAAATTTATTGGAGTATATACAAATCAAGAAGGTTATGAAATTTTAAAAAAGAATTATGAAAATCAGAGATGGGAAAAATATATATCTATCAAATCTAATAAAGAATTTAAAAGTTTTGAAGAAGCTCTATTATGGTTTAATGAACATAAATCTTTTCATCTAGAAGACTATGATACATTTAATTCTCAAAATCCTCTAAGCTTTGTTATTCTTCAAAATGTTCCTTTGAAATCTTAGAGGATTTTTGAGTTTAAAGAATTAATCTACTAAAAATTTCATCTAAACTCTCATCTTTATGATTTTCCTGAACATAATGTAACCTTTCAAAATCAAAAAATACTTGATTATCGACGACGTTGTATCTAAAATGAAAGCCAAAAATTTCATCATATCCGGAAAAGAAACCATTTAAAGTTATTCCTCTAGGAATAAAAAAATTTTCGATTAACCACATTAAAGACTCAACAAAAAAATGTTCCTCCTCTCCAGATTTAATTGTAAGGTTTAAACTACAGGTTCTTTCATAGTTATTAGAAAGAGTCCAAGAGTTAAAATAATCAACTAAATTTCCTTCTACTTCTATAAGTTGATTACCAGCTACAACATATTCTTTGAGTTCTATAAAATGAATATCACTAAAATCTTTAATTTCATTACAGTTTAGACCTCTATTTGTTATTAAATTAACAAATATCTTTGAAGCTATACTAGAAGTCATTTTATAAATTTTAAATTTAATATCTATTCTTTTATCATTAATTTATATTAGAATTTAATAATTCAATTCTAAGATTTTTAAAATCTTAGAAAATTAAAAATCTTAGAATTATAAAAAACTATTTTAAAATGAATCTTAAAACTTGGAACTGGATAGCAGCTTTTGCTCAAGGTGTTAGCGCGGCTGGTTTAGGAATTTATTTCCTATTAAAAAAAGGAGATATTCAATTCAATACCAATTTATATGCCTCTGATGTAGTCATTAAGAATTTAGATGACCCTACTAATATTGAAATAACTAATAGAGAAGTTGTTAATATCTCTGGGACTCTTCTCAAGATTTTAGTAGTTGTGTATTTTGCTTTTACTACTTTCTTTCATATATTTTACGCGACTGATGGCTTCGGAACTGGAGTTTATTCTAGAGCTATTACTAATAGAAATAATTATTTCCGATGGATAGAATATGCTATATCTTCTACCATTATGACATTTTTAATAGCCATAATTTGCGGTGTAAAGATGCTCGATACTATTATACTGCTACTTTTTATGAATATAGGTATGATTCTATGTGGTCAGATTGTAGAAGCCGCTTCCGGTCCTAATGCTATGAATATTAAAGTGATTGCTACTCTTATTGGATGGGTTTTACTTATTGGAATTGTAGTTATTTTATTCAGGAATTTCTTTAATGTTCTATCTAACGGAAAACAGAATGGATATAAAGTTCCTACATATGTATATTTCATTATCTTTCCTCTAGTTGCTTGGTATGCTTCCTTTGGATTAGTCAGTCTATGGGCTGCTTTTGGAAAAGACCAGAGTATAGAAAAATATATTAAGGTTGAAAAGGCTTATATATTTCTATCTCTATTTTCTAAGATTAACTTAGGTTATGTTATCGCCTTCGGATTAACTCGTCCTAAACCAGAACCCGCTTCTAATAAAGAAGATGAATTTTAATTTTTTAAAACATATATGTTTTAAAAAATTATGAATAGTTAAATATTAAATTTAACTATTGTAAATTTCACCAACAGGGAATGATTCAATGAAATAATTTCTCCTCATTGATAAAAATTCATTCATGTCCAATGAAATAATTTCACACTTCTCTGCTTCTCCAATCTTTGAATTCTTCTCGATTTTAGAAGATATATCCTTTTTAACAGACTTGTGGTCTACCAATTTCATCTCCTTAAGTTCAACACCTTCGTGCTTCTGAATCTTTGTGTTTTTCTTAGAGCTCATTTTCTTCTCTTTTTCTCTTGTAAATTTTAGAAGAAAAGTTTCTAAAATTCAATTTTTAAGAAATGTATTTATAAGGTCCATCACCGACAACGGATACATTATTCTTCATAGGTTCGATATCGATATAACCACGAGAGGCATGAACTAACCAATAGAAAGGACCAGGTTCTCCGTAAACATTGAATTTACCGTCAATAACTTCAGAACAAGACAGAACTCTGGAATTATTACAATCATTTTTGTAAATGTTAGTTAATTGAATACTAAAATCAAAACCAAAAGAAGCTACATAATTAGGCATAGAAACCTCGACGTATCCTATATTGTCATTTTGAATTTCAGATTTACCTCTGTAATAAATACCTGCCTCAGGTCCTTCTAGACAAGAATGAACCAGATATTTATCAGTATCACGAGGGTGATTAATCACAAAAGTTTTAGCAGTATTATAAGTAATTTCTTTAGTATTATTATTATAAATCATTACACCGGTAGGGCCAGATTCTACATTGTCATGTATAGGAGCAATATAAAGACCATTTGTTCTTGTGGAATTTAGTGTTGTATCTTCTACAGAATTTAAAATAATGCTATTACTATGCTGTCCAGTATAACCTGCTTTATATCCAATAGCTATACATTGATAACTTTGATTGTAATTACCTGCCTGAAATCCAATGGCTATCGATCTATCACCTTGACTAGTTTCACCTGCTTGGTCTCCTAAAGCAATAGCAGCTATACCAGCCTGATTATTTTGACCTGCTTTATTCCCAATCGCGATAGCTCCGTAACCAGATTGATTATTTTGACCTGCAGTATAACCAATTGATATTCCTACACCAGCAGATTGATTATTTTGACCGGCTGAATCTCCGATAGCAACATTATATTCTCCTTGACCAGTTTGACCTGATTGATTTCCAATAGCAATACTGTGGATTCCTTGAATAATTTGACCAGCATTAACCCCGATAGCAATAGAATTACTACCTTGAGATATTTGACCTGCCTGATTACCCATAGCAATTGAATTATTTCCCTGACTAGTCTGAGCAGTTTGGTAACCGATAGCTACAGATTTTTCACTTTGACCAGTCATTCCTGCCTGATAACCCATAGCTACAGCATAATCACCCTGGCCAGTCATTCCTGCCTGATTACCCATAGCTATAGCATAATCACCCTGGCTAGTTTGACCTGCCTGATTACCCATAGCAATTGAATTATTTCCTTGACTAGTCTGAGCAGTTTGGTAACCCATAGCAACAGACGCAACTCCCTGACTAGTTTGACCTGCCTGATTACCCATAGCAATTGAATTATTTCCTTGACTAGTCTGAGCAGTTTGGTAACCCATAGCAACAGACGCAACTCCCTGAC
>JACCDX010101654.1_pt1 | contig 10148 bp, 7 predicted proteins | sample 7449681 | NCBI WGS metagenome assembly JACCDX01 (sample SAMN15323450, study PRJNA562643) | freshwater metagenome | isolation source: river surface water | place: USA:Blue River Watershed | collected 2017-08-18
AAAATATAAAAAAGTGGCAGGCTACTCACATCGCACCGCTCAACCGCCTATCCTTGCTGTATTCCTACCCTGGGGAGGTTCAGCAGGAGCTGGTCGTGTAAGACCTGCCGGTGCGAAGGTAGTAAAATCAGATTGGTTTTCCTACCAATTTTGGATCGAATTAAGACTGGAATACCCAATAATTTGGTCATACCTACTCCCAGGAGCCCTATAATATACAAAAATGGTATAGCTATTTTCGGTCTCCCAATGATCCCCTTCTGTCCACATAAAATCATGCATTGGATTAGGAGATTGGTCGGACCTAAGGATATAATTGTAACTATAATAACCCTGTTTTAAAGTGAGCCATTTTTCATACACTTTTTCTGAGCTATTCCATTGCATACGGGCATTGGTATCTAATACATTACCTGTAAGTGCTCCCGATAGATACAATGATTTCCCTTCATATGCGACCCCATTTTTGGGTAGATAAGTAAACAACACTTGGGCATAATCATTTTGATCCTCTGAACGGATTAATTCAGTATTACTAATGATATACTGCCCATTCAAATCTCTAAATGTAAAATAAGGGATGGTCGCCCTAGACTGATCTGGTTTTAAAATGATCCTTGAACCATAACCTAGTTGTTGGATGGCAGCAATACGGTCTGTTTTGAACCTTAAATTTTGTAGATCAAGCCACCTAGATTCCTTGCCTGCAGGAAAAACAAAATCCCTGTCTGCATTATACTCCAATTGATTCCCTCTAATAAAACTTGGTGCATTTGAAATTAAAATGTCATTATACCTTGTATTTTGTAAGACAGCGACATGTAGTAATTCTGGCTGCTGCAGTTGGATTCTTTTAACATCCAATTGCATTTGTATTTTTTGATGCGACTTTGAAATGATTTCATCAAAAGGTTCCTGAATACTTGCTGTGACAGGCACTTCCTGTTCAATTACAAAAAAACGTTTTGTAAATACTAGTTCATTCGGCCTGCCCTGTTTATACACTTTCATCAAATAATTGCCCGACTTAGTGGGTCTGCAAGCGCTTGTTGGAAATGTAAAACTATAGTGAAAATAGGCTTGTTGTGCGATAGACGAAATAGTATAGGCCCTGATATTATTTTGTGTAAGCCCTCTTGTATAATCAAATGGATTGAGTGCAACAGGCTTCCAATTGATGTCCATTAGTTCAATTGTATAATAATATTGTTTATAGTTTGCAGATAAGTCGTCGAACTGAATCAATAATTCGTCTTGCGTATTAAGCCCAATCACTGGTAAGGCCAATGGCTTCCCTTTAGGAAATATCAAAACAGTCTGAATATTGGCATCCAATATTTTATCCACCTGCGCTATTATGGGCGAAGTCAAAAAAATCAAACAAATTAAAAGTATCCAGTTTTTCATACCGCTTGTTTACACCTACGAAACTAAGTTGAATGTGCTAATTATAAAGATAAAAAACTAGATTTGATTAAAATTAAGCGTTGAATACTGCACTAGAAATAGCCAAAAGAATCAGTTTTTACAAGCAAAAAAACTATACCCGATTTATAGTAAGACTATCTATCGCTGCGACTGCTATTAGTGTGGCTGCAATTTTATTGACTTTTTCTATTGTCAATGGCTTTCAGTCAACAGTAAGTGATAAATTATTCTCCTTCTGGGGACATCTTCAAATTAGCTCGGTCAGTGGTGCTAACCTGAGTGATGAGGCACAAATAGCAAAAAAAATTAAGTCCATTCCAAACATCCAATCTGCTTCCGCGTTTTTGAATCAAACCATGGTACTTGCCAAAGAGATCGAGATTGAAGGATTGAATGCAAAAGGGATTGCTGATTATGCTAGTATCCCCAATTTGATTCAAGGCAGGGTCATTCAAAGCGATGGCCAATCATCTAGTAAAGAAATTGTACTTTCAAAAAACTTAGCTACCAAATTACATATTACCATTGGAGATCAAGTAAGACTTTATTTTTTTCAAAATAATCAAGTACAAGAAAGAAAGTTATCGGTCGTAGGATTATTTCATTCCGGAATCGAAGAATATGATTTAAAAAATGTATTTGTAGATATTCATTTATTGCAACAACTAATACAAGCTCCAAATGCAATCTCAGGCTATCAAATCAATGTGAAGGATTTGAGTACAATAGCACAAACACAAATAGACGTTCAATCCAACCTCCCAGAAAATTGGGTTGCCACCGAAAGCAAAAACCTGTATCCTCAACTTTTTGATTGGATTCAAGTACAAAATATCAATAGGAATATCACTATAATCATAATGCTATTCATTGCTATTGTGAATCTGATAACTTGTTTATTGATTTTGTTATTGGAACGAGTACCGATGATAGGTAGTTTAAATGCAATGGGCGCAACGCATGCCATGATTCGAAAGGTATTTCTTTATCAGGCAAGTTTTATTGCATGTGCAGGTATTGGACTGGGTGTATTGATAGGTATTGGACTTTCAATCCTACAATTAAAATTTCAATGGATACAATTAGACGAATCCGCTTATTTAATTGATGTGCTGCCCATTCAGATTCAACCATTGCAAGTGATTGGTGTTATTGTTGGAACTGCAATAGTGTGTAAGTTGTCATTTCTTTTACCCACCATTTGGATCAAAAAAATCAGTCCTGCTAAAGCAATTAGATTCGATTAATGTTGCCACTTTGCTAAGATAATTCCAGTTGCAACAGCTGCGTTTAAGGATTCTGCAGTGCCATATTTTGGAATCGTAATTGGATCAGTAATCAAAGACAAAATGGGTGATCGAATCCCTTTTGATTCATTGCCAATAATTAATATTCCTTCTTTTGCTAATTCAGTTGTTTGAATTGACTTCCCTTCAAGTACTGCACCATAAATAGGCATTTTCGCGGACTGGATGAATTCAGGTAAATCTGCAACTACCACATCCACTCTTAAAATACTGCCCATGGTACTTTGCACTACTTTTGGATTATAACAACTTGCTGTATCTGCACTTACTACAATTTGGTCTAAACCAAACCAATCAGCCGTTCTAATAATTGTACCTAAATTTCCAGGATCTTGAATACCGTCTAAAATCAAAGTCATCTTACCCTTTAATTGGATGGGACCTTTTATTTGTTTTTTCTCGACTAGTGCAATGACTTGATTGGCTTTGTGTAATTGGGTTAATTTATCTAATTCAAAATCGGCTACCTCGGTGACATAATGTGGCTTATAGGGCTGAGATTCGATCCACTCTTTGGTGGCATAAGCTTGTCTAATTACAAAATTGGATGCCATCAGCTCCTCCATCATCTTTGGTCCTTCGATGATAAAAACAGATTCTTCTGCCCAATGTTTTTTATGGGCGAAAGATTGGATATATTTGAGCTCATTCTTATTGATCATGCACATGCATTTAGGGAAAGTTAAAATTATTCGATTCTCTTCAAGTTTGAGTCTATTCAGCCTTTTATTTTTGTTAAATAGCTGTGCAGATTTGAAAATGGCCATTGTGCATAATTATCCCAAGGAAAAGGCGTTTATTTACAACAACAAAATTATTGTTAAAGACGCTGCTTCAAAGCAGCAAGCCAAGGCCCTTTCTATTGCATTGGATAATTATTGGGATGACAGTATCAAAGTAAGTACAATTCGACAATATGGTATTTTTAATACCATCATCAATCCTAGAAGCTATCAGCCAGAAAGGATGACAAGGACCATACAATACATGTCCAATTTTTTAGCATCTGAAGGTTATTATCATCCTGTCATAACACCTATTATCACCACTGATACCGTTAAAAATGAGTGGAGAATAACAGTGACAATGCAAGTATCACTGAATAAAAAAACAATCATAGATACCGTCACCTTTCAGTTATCAGATCCGATTTTACAATCTATTGCAATAAAAAATAAAGAAGCTAGTTACTTAAAAAAAGGACAAGCTTTTTCTGACGAAGGCATCAATAACGAATTAGATAGATTGGTTGGATTATTTAGAGCAAATGGATTTTATAATTTTACTAAAGAAAAAATATTTGCAGAAGTAGATACCATCGATGCGTCATTGATGGTATTACAACTTGATCCACTCAGTCAAATTACACAGATTACAGAAGCAAATGCAAAGAATGATCAAAATCCAAGTTGGAAAATTAGTATTCAATTAAGAAATCTATCAAAAGAAACCTCAAAACAATATCCCATTGGTCAACAGTTATTTTATAGCGATGTAGCGGTATTATCCAACCCAGACAGTATACTTATAAATGCACCACTGAAAAGAGATACACTCACCAATCTAGTACATCTTTATACCCTACCGAAATTTAAATCTTCTATTTTTAAAGAACAGGCCTTCATTCAAAACGGAAGTCTTTTTAATGAAACAAGTTACTACCAAACACTCAATAATATCAGTAGTCTTGGCACATGGCAACAGGTAGACGGAAGGACAACATTAGTACATGATAGCGTATATCTTCATTATTTTTTAGTGCCCAATACAAGAAGAAGTGTCAACTTTGATGTAGAAGGCAGCAGAAATACTGCGCAGTTAGGATCAGGTAATTTATTAGGCTTATCTACCAACCTCACATACAAAGACAAGAACGTTCAACGAAAAGCAATTCCTGCTATCACTAGTCTAAGACTTGGTGTGGAATTGAATTTAAATAGCGGTGGTAATGTTACACAAACCTTATTAATGAATCTTGGTCAAACGTATAGCTTCCCAAATTTGATTATTCCATTTGTAAAAAAAGTAGCAAAGGCAAATCAAAATGTGAAAACCAACTTTTCTTTATACAGTGCTTACATGGATCGACTGAACTACTATCAATTAAAATCATTCACCACCAATTGGGGTTATGAGTGGAAAAAAAATAAAAATGGTAAGCAACAAGTCATCAACTACACCCCATTGAATATAGAACTTTACCAATTAAATAAGTTTTCTAAATTGGATAGCTTGTTGATCGCAAATCCTTTTTTAAGGTCTTCATTTAACGAGGGTAATATTGCGAGTCAAACCTTGAGTTATACCAATATTGGGGCTTCATCCAAAAATCCTCGCCAACAACAATATTTGAGACTAGGCATAGAAGAAGCTGGGGGTATATTTGGCATTTCAGAAAAATTGTACAATAACTTTTATCGTTATTTGAAATTAGAAGCAGAATATAGATCTACCTATAAATATGAACATTCAGAAATTGCATGGAGATTAATGGGTGGCTGGGGAAATAATTATAGTAACAATGCAAAGTTGAGTGGACAATTGCCTTTCTTCAAACAATTTACAGCCGGTGGGCCATATAGTATGCGCGCTTGGGGATTGAGACAACTAGGTTTAGGAAGTTCTACATTTTATGATACCAGTGCTTCAAGTCAAAATTTTGACCGCTTTGGAGACCTTCAATTAGAAGCGAATTTTGAATACCGTTTTACTTTATTACAAATTGGATCCTATAAATTCGGATCTGCCCTATTTACAGATATGGGTAATATATGGAATACAAGAGATTTAGGCAATGATCTTAATGCAGGATTTAAATTAGACCGATTGTATAAAGATCTTGCTATCGCGGTTGGTACCGGACTCCGTATGGACTTTGAATATTTTATTATCAGAATCGACTATGCCTTAAAGATGAAAGACCCAACAAGATCCAATAATAATGGTTGGTTGAATTTGAGTGATATGAAATGGAATGAGATAAAACCCAATGGTCTTAAAGTGAATAATTACGCATGGCAATTTGGAATTGGATTACCCTTCTAATAAAGTTTTGATTTCTTTTTCTAGCGTCTCCCATTGTATCGCATCTTCTACATTGAATGTTCCAATCTTAGTTCTTCTTAAACCGCTCATATAAGCGCCTACGCCAAGTGCTTGTCCAAAATCATGCACCAAGCTTCTTATATAAGTACCTGTTGAACATAGTACCCTGAATTCAACATTGGGTAAATCAATTTTTGTGATTTCAAATTCTTCGATGGTGATTTGTCTTGGATCTACTTTTACTTCGATCCCTTGACGTGCAGACTCATACAATCGCTTACCATCTTTTTTGATTGCAGAATGTTGTGGAGGCATTTGTAAAATAGTCCCAATGAATTGTTTTGTCGCATCCTGTATTGCTGATGCTGTAATGGCTTCGATCGATTTAAAATTTTCAGGCTCCTGTTCTAAATCATAAGATGCTGTTGTGGCACCAAGTACTAAACTACCTGTGTATTCTTTTTGCATCCCCATGAATTCATTGATCTGCTTTGTAAACTTACCTGTACAAATAATCAATAACCCAGTTGCTAAAGGATCGAGTGTGCCTGCATGTCCAACTTTCATGATTTTTGTTAACCACCTCACTTTTTTGACCATGTCAAATGAAGTCCAATTCAATGGCTTATCAATCAACAACACCTTTCCTTCTAAAAAAGGAGTGAGTGCTGGAGGGATGGGCTTCTGTTTCATGTTACTTGTAACTTAAATACTAGTAAGCACGTGCAAATAAAACCCTTTGCACAGATGGTTTTCCTGTTAAAATACAAGTGCCCGTTTCTTGTGCATTGTTCAAAGGAATACAACGAATGGTTGCCTTGGTCATCTCCTTGATTTTATCTTCGGTTTCTGGCGTACCGTCCCAATGTGCCGAAACAAATCCCGCTTTAGTGTCAAGTGTTGCAATGAAATCATCCCAACTATCCACTTTTGTGATGTGTTCGTCTCTATATTTTTTAGCACGATTGAATAAATTAGATTGAATATCTAATAACAATTGTGATACTGTTTCGGTAATACCATCCATCGACACGGTTGTTTTTTCTTTGGTATCACGACGTGCTATTTCAACTTGATTATTTTCTAAGTCGCGTGGACCTACGGCGATTCTTACAGGCACGCCTTTTAATTCGTATTCTGCAAATTTCCAACCTGGTCTTTGATTATCAGAGTCATCATATTTTACACGAATACCAGCCGCTTTAAAAGAGGCCACCATTGCATGTACTTTTTCATCTAATAATGCTTTCTGTTCATCGCCTTTATAAATGGGTACAACCACAACTTGCAAAGGTGCAATACGTGGAGGCAAAACCAACCCTTCGTCGTCACTATGTGTCATCACCAATCCTCCAATTAATCTGGTACTCACACCCCAAGAGGTGGCCCATACATAATCTAAAGTATTGTTCTTATCACTAAATTTTACATCGAATGCTTTTGCAAAATTTTGTCCTAAGAAATGCGAAGTGCCCGCCTGTAATGCTTTACCATCCTGCATTAAAGCCTCTATGCAATAAGTATCTTCTGCACCCGCGAATCTTTCGTTAGGCGTTTTCACACCTTTAATCACTGGCATGGCCATCCAATTTTCTGCAAAGTCTGCATACACGTCAAGCATTTTTACAGTTTCTGCAATTGCTTCTTCCTTCGTTGCATGCGCTGTATGCCCTTCCTGCCATAAAAATTCTGCCGTTCTTAAAAACAACCTTGTTCTCATTTCCCATCTTACCACATTGGCCCATTGGTTCACCAAAATTGGCAAATCGCGGTAAGATTGAATCCATGTTTTATAGGTATTCCAAATAATCGCTTCACTCGTTGGACGAACAATCAATTCCTCCTCTAGCTTCGCCTCTGGGTCTACCATCAACTTGCCTTTATTGTTAGGATCTGTTTTTAATCGATAATGGGTTACAATCGCACACTCTTTTGCAAAGCCTTCTGCGTTTTTTTCCTCTGCCTCAAATAATGATTTTGGCACAAACAAAGGGAAATAAGCATTTTCATGTCCTGTATCCTTGAACATTTTGTCTAATGTTGCTTGCATATTTTCCCATAAAGCATAACCATAAGGTTTAATCACCATACAGCCTCTTACCGCACTATAATCTGCAAGCGACCCTTTTAAAACGAGGTCATTATACCACTGTGAATAGTCCTGTGCTCTTGTTGTTAGTTCCTTTGCCATTTTCTAAAAATTCTTAACATTTTAAATTGTAACAAAACCGCTCCTAATAACGTTCTATGTTTTAAACTTTGTTACCTTTAGGATGTCAAATGTATGCTAAATCAGGGGCATATTAAAACCAAAAAATGAACAACATGAAAAAGCAACACAACCAATCCCTCATTGGGTTCAACGCCATCGTTCTTTTAATGGCTTGTAGTTTTTTCTTAACTAGCTGTACCAGCTTACAACAAACTACAACAGTAGCAACAGACGATCTATATTTCACGCCTTCTAAAGAGGCCGAAACAAGTACAAAAACAACTGCTAGAAATAATTCAGCCAATGCAGAAGCTTCAGAAGAAGCCGAATACCAAGATTATCAAAACTACCAGGACGACCGCTTTTTAAGATTAAAAGTGGCGAACAGAAACCGTTGGTCAACGATCGACGATTTTGGCTATTGGAACAACCCAAGATTTAATATGGGATTTGGATTGGGTTGGGGTGGCGGTTTTGGCGGCTGGGGCGGTGGATGGGGCTTTGATCCTTTCTGGGGTGGAGTTGGTGGCTGGGGCGGTTTTGGCGGATGGGCCGGAGGCCTTGGTGGTTGGGGTGGCGGATTTGGCGGTTGGGGTGGCGGATGGGGCTATGACCCTTTCTGGGATCCATTCTGGGGTGGAGGTTTTGGAGGATGGGGCGGAGGATTTGGTGGCTGGGGCGGATTCGGCGGTTGGGGTGGATTTGGCGGTTGGGGTGGATTTGGTGGATGGGGCTTCGGTGGATGGGGTGGCGGATTCGGCGGTTGGGGTGGATGGAACCCTTACTTCGCAGGTTACTGGAATCCATACAGACCAATCTATTATGGAGGTGGTGTAGGTAATTTCCCAATGCAAAGAAATAATTACACGCCAAGGGCCTTGCAAACAAGCGCTCCTGCTTTAGCTGCATATAGAACAAATAGAAATTACAATAACGGCAACAATTTTTCTAATTCCACCAATGGTTCAACACGTTATACAGGTAATCCAAATTTAAATAATGGTTTTGGTAATTTATTAAGACGTGTAACGACCAATAACGCAAATGCCAATCAAGCAAACAGCTTTGATCGACCAGCACGTTATTTTAACAATGGCGGATTTAGCAATAACAATCAAAATAAATCTAGTAATTCAACTACCAATAACAATTCAGCACCATCCTTTAATAACAATGCAGGTGGAAGAAGTGGTGGGTTCAATAGTAGCGGCTCTGCTCCTAGTTCAAGACCACCAAGAGGCGGAAATTAATTAGACTGAGTAGTTTAAGCGAATTTTTTATTTGGCGCATTTTAACAGCACAATAGCAAGCAATATGAAAAAAATAGTAATAGGAATTTTAGTATTCGTAAGTGCAAATTTACAAGCACAAAGTCCAGAAGATGGATTAAGATTATCATGGTTCGCACCCAATGGAACACCGCGTAGTAATGCATTGGGCGGCGCAATGGGTTCTTTAGGTGGTGACTTATCGGCAGCGCATATCAATCCAGCTGGTTTAGGATTCTACAAATCAGGTGAATTGCTTGTGACAAGTAAATATTTAACTACCGAAACGGATTATAAATACAGAGGGACTTCATCAAGCACTTCTAACAATATGTCATCCCTTGGTAATATAGGCATTGTGCTTGCAGATGGCAAAAAGAATAGAGGCTATTCTAGTACTGCGTTTTCAGTAAGCTTCACACAAATTGCAGACTTTAATAGTAGACAAAGATTTAAAGGGGTTAATAATTTTAGCAGCTACTCAGAAAAATTTTTAGAAGAATTATACTATGACAATGCAGGAATGAATGCTGCCGAAAACAATTACATTTTTGGAAGTTCATTGGCATTTAGAACTTATTTAATTGACACCATTGCTGGCAAAAATGGCGCAGTAGATGGTTATCAAAGTTTGGTGCCAATTTCAAGTGGTGTGAATCAAACATTTGATTCCTATACAAGCGGAAGCTCTAATGAATTGACATTTGGTTGGGGCGGTAATGTGCAAGACAAATTATACCTAGGTGCTAGTATCGTAATGCCTATTGTGAACTTTAATCGCTCATTACAGGTTTCAGAAACGGATCTTTCACCAACCAATGCAACCAACCAATTTGGTGGCTTTGTTTTCAATGAGGATTTTAGTTCTAGAGGCTGGGGTATTGGTGC
>JACCDX011006862.1_pt1 | contig 10148 bp, 5 predicted proteins | sample 7449681 | NCBI WGS metagenome assembly JACCDX01 (sample SAMN15323450, study PRJNA562643) | freshwater metagenome | isolation source: river surface water | place: USA:Blue River Watershed | collected 2017-08-18
GACCCTGCGTGCGGTTCCGGCGGAATGTTTGTCCAGACCGGCCACTTTGTACAAGACCACAGCAATCGTGCTGTGAACGAAGCCATTAAAGTCTATGGCACCGAGCTAAAATCCAACAACACCCGCTTAGCCAAGATGAACCTTGCCATTCACGGCATTGAGGGAAAAATCATCGAGAGCAATAGCTTCTATTCCGATCCTCATGACCTTGTTGGTCAATGTGATTTTGTGATGGCAAACCCGCCTTTTAACGTTAACAAGGTCGATAAGAACAAAGACTTTGTAAAAACCGATAAGCGTCTATTCAGCGATGTGGGGCTCCCGAAGGCTGACAATGGCAACTATCTGTGGATTCAGTACTTCTACCATTATCTAAATGAAAAAGGCCGCGCTGGGTTTGTGATGGCATCTTCCGCCACCGATGCAGGCGCAAGTGAAAAGCTGATTCGCCAGCGGTTGATTGAAACCGGTGCGGTGGATTGTATTGTGGCCATCGGTAACAATTTCTTCTACACCCGTTCGCTGCCCTGTCATTTATGGTTCCTTGATCGCGGCAAACGGCCCGAGAACAAACACAAAATTCTGATGATTGACGCACGAAACACGTTCCGCCAGATCAATACCACGCTACGCGATTTTTCGCCGGAGCAGATGGAAGGCCTGACTGCGATTGTAAAGGCCTATCGCGGCGAAGATGTAAGTACAACATTCGGCAGTAACCCATGGCTCAAAGAGCATTTCCCTAGCGGCAGCTATGTAGATGTCGAAGGCCTATGCAAAATCGTTGATCTGGCAGAGGTAGAAGAAAACGATTGGAGCCTCACACCGGGGCGCTATGTGGGCTATTCCATCGAAGTAGACGAAGATTTTGATTATGCAGCCCGGCTTGGAGAAATCCACAAAGAGTTAAAAAATCTGAATGATGAAGCAGGTATTCTGATGCAGAAGATTTTGAAAGGGGACTCATAATGGAACAATCTCAGGCCATCGTATTATTTAAAGAACAAAAGATTCGCCGTCGTTGGTATAACAACCAATGGTTCTTCTCAGTCATAGATGTGATACAAACGTTAACTGAGTCTTCAAATGCAAGACGGTATTGGTCAGATCTCAAGATTAAGCTATCTGAAGAAGAAGGTTTTAGTCAGTTGTACGAAAAAATCGTACAACTCAAACTTGAGGCCGCAGACGGTAAAAAATACAAAACAGACTGCGCCAATACCGAATCATTATTACGCATTATTCAATCGATCCCATCGCCAAAAGCCGAACCGTTCAAACGTTGGTTGGCAAAGGTAGGCTATGAACGCATTCAGGAAATCGAAAATCCAGAGTTGGCCCAAGACCGGATGAAACAGCTATATGAAGAAAAGGGATATCCAAAAGACTGGATTGATAAGCGATTGCGAGGCATTGCAATCAGGCAAAACCTCACAGACGAATGGAAAGAGCGTGGAATTAGCAGCCAGCAAGATTATGCCATTTTAACGGCAGAAATCTCTAAAGCCACCTTTGGCTTAACCCCTAGTGAATACAAAAAACACAAAAACTTACCTAAAACCGCCAATACCAATCTACGGGATCACATGACGGATTTGGAATTGATTTTTACGATGCTTGGCGAACGCGTCACAACTGAAATCTCAGCCAATGAAAAACCAGAGGGGCTTCAAGAAAATAAAAAAGTAGCCAAACGTGGTGGTAATGTCGCGGGGACTGCGCGGAAGCAAACGGAAGCGGAGTTGGGGCGGAGTGTTGTGAGTGATGAGAATTTTTTGGGCCTTCAAGAGCCGAAAAAAAGTAAACCGCCAAAACGCTTATCATGATGGAGTATAAAGTTTCTGTCTCTAGTGATTTAGAAAATGAACTAGCGCTTTCCATAGCAAGCGGAGTAATGACGCTGTACCCTGACGGCACGTATAGTACGTTCGGAACGAAGGCCCTAGTTAGCCATATTGGTGGTCTGAAGGTGGAAATTTTTGCAAATGACCATCCCCCGCCTCACTTTCGAGTTAAGTATCAAGGTAGTACCGCAAATTTCAGAATTTCAGATGGGGCTTGTATTAATGGCTCTGGTGAAGTGATGCGATATCAAGGAAATATAAATCGATGGTGGAAAATCAATAAACCCGAGCTTATTAAGGTTTGGAATGAGACTCGACCTTTTGATTGCCCGGTTGGGGAATATAGGGGAGATATATGAAACACTGGCCGCAAGTAAAACTTCAAGAAATTGTAAGTTTCAAAACCGGAAAACTCGACTCAAATGCTGCTGAAGCTGACGGGAAATATCCTTTTTTTACATGTTCGCCCGAAACTTTGCGCATTAATTCATATGCATTCGATACAACTGCAATCCTATTGGCTGGCAATAACGCCACAGGTGTTTTTCCTGTCAAATACTACAGCGGAAAATTTAATTGCTACCAGCGAACATACGTCATTGAAAACATTGATCCTCAATCAGCGAGCTTGAGTTACCTGTACTTTGCAATACAGTTACAATTAAAGTTTTTGCAAAGCATGTCTATTGGTGCAACAACAAAATTTTTGACAACGCGTATCCTTAATAACTTAAAGATACCTTTTCCACCACTCCCCATCCAACAAAAAATCGCAGGGATTTTGTCAGCGTATGATGAACTCATCGAAAACAACCTCAAACGCATCAAACTCCTCGAAGAAATGGCGCAGATTACCTATGAAGAGTGGTTTGTGCGGTTGCGGTTTCCGGGGCATGAATCCACACCCATCGATGCTGAAACTGGGTTGCCGGAGGGGTGGAATAAAAAACAAATTCAAGACATTGGGGATGTTGTTACAGGCAAAACGCCTTCAACAACAAACCCTGATTTTTTCGGAAATGATGTACCGTTCATTAAGACACCAGATATGGCTTATGCACCGTATGTTATACGTGCGGAACAATCACTTTCTAATCTTGGCGCAGATTCGCAAAAGAAAAAGTATCTTCCCAAAAATAGTCTTATGGTGAGTTGTATTGGAACAGTCGGTGTTACAGGACTTGTTGCGATTCCTTCTCAAACAAATCAGCAGATCAATTCGATTGTATTCAAAAATCCAATATATACGTACTTTATGTACTGTTTATCACGAAGGTTGAAGCCTTGGCTGGAAGCTCTTGGGAGCAATGGCGCAACAATGACAAATGTCAACAAGGGTAAGTTTGAAACCATAGAGTTTGATTGCCCTAAGTTGGAGTTATTAGAAAAATTCCATGCATCAGTTTCTTCAAATTTTGATGCAGTGCTAAATTTGCAATTTCAAAACCAACAACTGCGCGAAGCACGCGACATTCTGCTGCCACGCATGATGACTGGCGCGATTGATGTTGAAAGTGCACTCTCCCGCCCTGCGGGCACCCTCTCCCGTACCGGGAGAGGGGAAGTGGGATACACAGTTGAGGGGTAGACGTAGGATGGTTGTGGTGGTTCGAAACACTTTGGCTATTTACACCGTACAGCTACTATTCCCTCTCCCATTATTGGGAGAGGGTGCCCAGCGGGCGGGAGAGGGCAAGCGTTACCCCAGAACTGGAGTGAACCAATGACACTTACCCACGCCAAAACACTCCGTAAAAACATGACCGAAGCCGAACAGAAGCTATGGGCGCATTTGCGCGCTAATCGGTTTATGGATATTAAATTTAAACGGCAGAAACCAATTGGGGGGTATATCGTCGATTTTGTTGCTGTTGAAAAGAAATTAATTGTTGAAGTGGATGGATCTCAACATCTTGAAGCCCAGGACTACGATGCGGAACGTACTCGTTATCTCGAAGCCTGTGGGTTTCGTGTTCTGAGATTCTGGAATAATGAATGCTTGAATGACATCACCAGTGTACTGAAACGTATTGCAGAAGAGATTCCCTCTCCCGCCCTACGGGCACCCTCTCCCATTGTATGGGAGAGGGTGCCCGTAGGGCGGGAGAGGGCCCGTATGAGCTACGAATACTCCGAGGACGGCCTAGTAGAAGCCGCAACGCAAGAAGCTCTAGAGTCTTTAGGCTGGAGGGTAGCCTATGCTTGGAAAAAAGAAACCTTCGGCGATAATGGCCAAGGAAAAACAAGTTTGGGACGTGCAAATAAATCTGAAGTGATTCTAAAGCGCCATCTTCGCGCGGCCCTGCAAAAACTGAACCCCAACTTGCCAAATGTGGCCTATACCCACGCCATCGACCAGATCAGCGAGAAAGCCGCTGATAAAACCCTTGGGCAGATTAACAAGGAAAAGCATGCGCTGCTTACAAGGGGGGTGCAAGTATCGTTCCGTAATGACAAGGGCGAAATGGAATCCAAGCGCCTGCGAATATTTGATTTTGATAAGCCGCTAGAGAACGACTTCCTCGCCGTGCGCCAATTTGAGGTGGTGGGCGAACTCTACAACCGCCGCCCGGATGTGGTTGGATTTGTGAATGGCATTCCACTGGTCTTTTTTGAACTGAAAGCCCACCATACCGACCTTTCTGCTGCCTACAACGATAACCTACGAGACTACAAAGATACGATCCCCGCTATTTTCCATTGCAACGGCTTTATCATCTTAAGCAATGGAACCGATGCCAAAGTTGGCACAGTTACTAGTCCATATAAATTCTTTTTAGACTGGAAGAGAATTGAGGAAAACGAGGACGGCGTCGTGAGTTTAGATACCATGTTACGTGGTACTTGCGATCGTATCCGTCTGCTAGATTTATTTGAGAACTTTCTGTTATTTGATGGCGAAGGCGGCGATGTGGTCAAGATCATGGCTAAAAACCACCAGTACATCGGTGTGAATAAGGTGGTGGCGCAAGCGCGCAATATCGAAGAACTCAAGGGAAAACTCGGTGTGTTCTGGCACACTCAAGGTTCGGGAAAGTCCTATTCGATGGTGTTTTTATGCCAGAAAATCCACCGCAAGTTCGGTGGTTCCTACACCTTCCTGATCGTGGTTGACCGCACCGAACTTGAAAACCAGCTGTATGACACATTCACCGGGTGTGGCGCGGTGACAGAAGAAAATATCCGAGCCAAAAGTCGCGATGATTTGCGTCGATTGCTATCCGAGAACCACCGCTATGTGTTTACGCTGATTCATAAGTTTTCCATCGATCCTAAACTGGAAAGCGAATATCCACTGATTACCGATCGCAGCAATATCATCGTGATTTCGGATGAAGCCCATCGCACGCAAGGCGGAAAGTTTGCGCAGAACATGCGCTTTCACGGTATTCCTAATGCCTCTTATCTCGGATTTACTGGTACCCCTATCATCAAAGAAGATCTGGAACTCACCAAAAATATCTTTGGGGAATATATTTCGGTGTACGACTTCAAACGAGCAATTGAAGACGGTGCAACACTGCCGCTACGTTACCTGAACCGTGGGGAGAAGCTGGGCATCGAGAATCCGCAGCTGGATGAACGCATGGCAGAAATCATCGAGAGCGAAGACCTTGACGACGACCAACGTGCCAAACTGCAACGCGAGTTTGCCAGGGATTACCCCATTCTGACATCTGAAGCGCGGCTAGATGCGATTGCTAAAGATTTGGTTTGGCATTTCAATGAGCGTGGCTATCAAGGCAAAGCGATGTTTGTAGCGCTGGATAAGCCGACGGCTGTACGGATGTATGATCTGATGATGAGGCATTGGCCAGACTATGTAGCCGAGCTAAAAAAGCGAATTACCCACTGCCAAGACCAACAAGAAGAACTGAAGCTCCGCCACCACCTAACGCGTGTCGAAGAAACAGAAGTCTGCGTGGTGGTAAGCAGTGAGCAGAACGAAGTCGCCAAATTCCGGGCTATGGGGCTGGAGATTGAGCCGCACCGCAAGAAAATGGTAGAGCGCGATCTGGAAACGGAATTCAAGGATGATGATAATCCGTTCCGCCTCGCGATTGTGTGTGCCATGTGGATTACCGGTTTCGATGCGCCATGCGTTTCCACCGTATATCTTGATAAACCGATCAAGGGCCACACACTGATGCAGACTATCGCCCGTGCCAACCGGGTGTATGACGACGAAAAAGAAAATGGTTTGATTGTCGATTACGGCAATGTATACCGCAAACTGGAAGAAGCCTACGCTATTTACGGTGAAGGTGAAAACAAAGGCGCAAAGAATACCGACGGCGATGATGGCGAAGCACTGATATGCCCTGCGGAACGACTGGAAGGGTTAGCCGTAGACTTGGCTATGTCTATCGGCGTTGTAAGGCAATGTCTGCTGGATTTAGAGTTTGAACTGGATGGATTGGTCAACGCACAAAGCCCGATGGAAAAGCTGGGTCTTATTCAAAAGGCAATGAACTGTATCTGTTTGAACGAAAAAACACGTACCGAATTTGAATTCGCTGCCCGGGATGTGTTCCGAAAATTTAAAGCCCTTTACCCTGAAGAACAAATTAAGCCTTTCATTAAAGAACACAATGCGATTGAAGCAATCTACCAACAGCTAAACCAAAAGGTAAAAGGTGCCGATATTACAGCTGTGATTCGCCGCCTCCAGCAGGAAGTCGATATCAGCATCACGGTGGAAGGTTCATCGGGAAACGACGATGAGTTTGTGGAATTGAGTCATCTCGACTTCGGTAATCTCCGCCAGGCTTTCCAGAAATCGGACAACAAAAATCTGGTGGTATTTGATCTTCAAGAGGCGATCGAGCGCAAGCTGGAGAAAATGATACAACAGAATCCGCTGCGCCTTGAATTCTATGAACGATACAAAAAGATCATCGACGATTACAATCAAGGAAAAGACCTGCAAGCGGTACAATACGCATTTGATCAACTTCAAGAGTTTATGAAAGAACTTTCGGAGGAAGAGTCACGGGCCATTGCGGAAGGGTTAGATCAAGAAACACTGGCTATTTTTGACCTACTAAGGAAACCTGCACTCTCGAAAAAAGAAGAAGAGGATGTCAAACAGGTGGCGATCCAAACACTCTCAATACTCAAAAAAGAAAAGTTAAACATCAATCACTGGCGAGATAGCATTCAGGTGACATCTCAAGTTAAAACGATTATTTTTGATCAACTTCAATGGCTACCGCAAACAGCTTATGCGGATGAGGAAGTTCAAGAGCGATCGGATATGGTTTATCAACATGTGTATAGCACCTATTCGGGGATTGCTGCGTGAGTGAGTGGTTTGATATATCCGTATACGGCTATTCGGATGTTGATCTATTTGTTAGAGACCGTAAAGGAAAGCCAATCCGTTGCCAGCACCACGAGGATAAAAATCCATCGGCTCAGGTTAATGAGAAAGGTGTTTATTGCTTTTCGTGCGTAACTTTTTTTCCATTTGAAAAATATTCCAGCAGAAATGTGTATCGTGAAAATGGAACACAAGCTCAAGGATTTCATGCAACATTGGTTTCTCAAACAAACAAAAGCCCGGTAAGGGGATTTTTAAAAAATCGTGGGTTTCCCTCAAAACAACAAAATCAAATTATTACAGATTTTCAGCTAGGTTTTAACGACCAAAAACAAGCAATTTCGATGCCCATTAAAAATCTAAATGGAAAAATTGTTGGGTTTGGTTATCGAACTATATTGGAGAGTGGCGATCCAAAATATTGGAACAGTGAATCTAGCGAATATTTCAAAAAGAAAAATACCCTATATGGCATCGAGAAAGTCACTCACGACTGCAAAACACTGGTTTTATGTGAAGGTTATTTTGATGTGATCTCAGCGTATTATGCCGGAATAAATAGGGAAACAGTGGTTGTAGGCTTGATGGGCATTGCGTTTACTGAGGATCATATTCCATCAATTAAATATCTGATTCGGAAAAAGAACATTGAGTCAATCGTAATTATGCTGGATCGTGATGATTCTGGCAGAGAAGCAACCTACAAGGTTTTGAAGATTTTGTTGGCAGCTGATATCTCTCCAAAAATAGTCGAATACCCCGATGAAAATGTTGGTTTTAATGATTGCAAAGATATTAACGATATTTTACTCAAGAGTGATGGCGCCCAATATTTGCGTGAGTTGATCCGCAACGCTTACGACTGGTTTCATTTTTTATTGAAGTCAAATATAGATCATCAAGTATGGACTAAAAAATCGAAGGAAGAGTTTGCAAAAGAATGTATCGATTTGATTAGTGATCGAGATTTGAAGGGGAAATACGCAACCAAACTTTGCTCCTTCTTGAAACTGTACGAAGCCCGACAACAAAAAGACTCCAATACTTATCCGGATATTTTAACCCTTGCAAAGGCTAATGACGTTCGAGATTTTTTCTTCCAAGAAGAAAGTTATTTTAATGTTTTACTTCCTAAATATTTTACCTTTCAGCCTGTTTTGAATTGGGCTAGAAATGTGAAATCAACCGGTACTGGTTGGAATGATATTGAAAATCCGAACTATACACTATTTTCAAACAAGGACGGCGAGTATTCCTGGCGAGAATTTCAGATTATCAACCCGATTCTCTACAAAAATATGGTTAACATTGTTGCTGACAATTGGCCTGAAATTCGAGGATACTTCACCAGGATTACAGCTGAAGTTGAATCTAAAATTAAATGCAAGTCGCTTCCTGTTGTGAACCCCCAAAAAAAAGATCGATTTTCTAATAACACCGCTCGTCAAATTATAACTTGGTGGGAAGGTATTGAGCAGGAATCGATTAAAATGTCTCTAAAATATAAGTACGTTATGCATACCGATATTGTCGATTGCTACGGATCCATTTATACCCACGCGATTCCTTGGGCACTGTACGGAAAAGAAACTGCAAAGAACAACAGAAACGATCAAAAACTATTGGGTAATCAGATTGATTCCGTATTAAGGAACATGAATTTTGGCCAAACGAATGGTATTCCTCAAGGTAGCGTTTTGATGGATTTTATATCAGAAATTCTGCTGTATTATGTTGATTCTGAGTTATTTAAAAAATGTGATAAATCGTTGAAATTTGAGATTTTACGATACCGAGACGATTATCGAATATTTGCAAATGACATCACTACAGCCAAAATTGTTGTAAAAAATTTGAGTGATATTTTGATTGACACGGGTGGTATGCGGCTATCTACGGGAAAAACACAGGTGTCAGATTGTGTTGTAAGTGGATCTGTAAAACCGGATAAATTAGATTATTTTGAGAAGTTTAAGTCAGTCGATAGCCTTCGACAACTGATGTTTAATACTTACCTCTTCGCAAAAAAACACCCTAACTCCGGTGCAAGTCTTCGAGTACTGCAACTGTTTTCAGAGCGGCTTAAATCCCGAATTTTTGAGTTATCCATCTCAACCTTGAAGGGTTGCTCTAAAGAGATCAATTTTGACGCTCAATTTTACATTGGTGTACTGGCTGAATTCCTCCTTCGGTTTCCAAGGACCTACCCAATCGTATGTGGCATGATTTTTGATTTAACTGAAACGCTGCCAAATTCAGAACGAAAAAAGATTTGGGATATGCTGAAAATAAAATCTAAAGATGTTCCTAATAATGAATTATTGCGAATTTGGATGGAGCGGACGATTTATATCCATCCTAATGATACAGATGGTTGGGAAGCCCATTTTAACTATGTGTCGGCTACGCCTAATCAGACCTTATTATTTAAGGCGTTTAATAATGAAACGATATGGAAATTTCCTACCGACGTAACAGAATGTCCCCCAACTTCAAACATTCTAGAAAACGATGTAAAGACGAAATTGCAGCGGGCTAAAGATAGAGAGGCTCAGGATCCTTGGGTTAATGAGCCTTTTGATTTTAGTGAACTTGATCCATTTGAATATTAAATTCAGTTATGATCCGGGTTATTTGGAACACTTAATCAACTAAATCGTATATTATTTTCATCAAGACTTCTCGGGGGGCGTAAAGCTAGCTAACCACTGTGTGTATTTACTGGGATCTGGCATAAGATCTTTATAAGAACCATTTAACATAACTCTGGTTACCTTTTCAGACCCTTTAAACTTGTTTTTATATTCTTTACACAGGGATTCAGAAAATGATTCCAAATCCTCTCGAAGAAGGTTACTAAAAAATAAGCTGTCGTTTGTAAGATAAAATAGCCCTTCAACTGTAATACTTCCAACTTAATCTGACAGACACTACAATAAGAAGATGGTTCAAAGCCCTGTTGGGGGTACCCCCAACAGGGC
>JACCDX011045041.1_pt1 | contig 10147 bp, 10 predicted proteins | sample 7449681 | NCBI WGS metagenome assembly JACCDX01 (sample SAMN15323450, study PRJNA562643) | freshwater metagenome | isolation source: river surface water | place: USA:Blue River Watershed | collected 2017-08-18
ACATTTCTTTGATGTGCAACAAGCGGACAGCCCTCTGTATTATGGTGAGTATTGCCTCCATGGAGCCTAACGCCTTCGAATCCAGGCACGTCGTGTATTAGTGGCATAGGTCTCTTAAATCGATTACTCATAGTCACCGATACCTTATACTTTCCTGTAGGTATTGCTGTTTGTCCTTTTACTTTGCGGTTTAGAATATCTGTTAACGCATGGGATGATCGTAGACCTCTGTCCTTATCCTCTAGCGTAAAACAAAAGAACTTCCCGTCGATGTATAGGCTACCTAATGTTTCTGTTGGTGTAAAAAATTCCCGAATGAGTTGTAGTTTCATTTGCCCATCAAGTCTTTAATAAAATTCAATATACCTAATCCTACTAATGTTACTAAGGCGTAAAAGTAGGACTTATACTTCTTCAAATCGGCTTCTACCGACTCTACTGTTTTCTTTGTAATGTTGTAATCTTCGACTAACCCACGTTGGTCTGGGAATGAGGAATTGCCCGCTAAAAGCGTATGGACATCCTTAATCATCTCCTTTAATTCGGTAAGCTCTTCTTTGATGGTTTCTATTTCTTGAGCCATAGCGTCTAATCTATTCTTTTCGTGGGCAGTCATTTTTAGTCAACGATTAATTGAGTTATTATATCTTTTTCTGACGTATCTACAAATTCCGATGAGTATAAAACTACATCTTGAGTTCCTGATTTATACGAGTTCATATAGTCTAGCAATACAAAGTTCTTTTGAGTAAATCCGGTTATAGCATAAGAAAATTTAGAACCTATTGGATACCCAGTAGACTTATAACCCCCAACGATTGTAGCATTAGGGAATCCAGTATTCTTATATATATTCTCACATATTTGATTCGCCATAATACTATCAGAAGAGAAAATCTCTCTATGCCACTTATCGTGGATTATATTTCCAACACTACTAACATTTAACCAAGGTGTTATCTCCGATGGGCTATCCTGTATCGTTGGATCAACGGTGTCTGTTGAATACCTTGTTAAATCAAATGTATATAGATTAGAATCCATTTCAATAGAATCATTATTAAAATAGTTACCAGAAGAAAATGTCCTAAATGTTTGCCCAGTAGGCCCATCTACAGCACCCGAATAACTTTGAATCATTGCATAATTTATGAATATTCTGGATGCGGTAGTAGGACTTAATGGAGATCCTATAGGATTAGCCCAAGGCATTAATATTCTAAGATGGACAGTCCCCTCTCTTGGCATTTTAAGCCCTTTTATATCTATATTCTGGAGTGGCTGATATGTAAGAGTTGGTATAAATTTAGTCCCAGTAGCATTTAGGTAGAATGTATATATTGTATTTGGATCTTCCGAATCTGGATATTTAAATACTACGGCAACTTTTGTTTGAGGTAAATTGGCAGGATTAAGCCTTGCGTCGGTATCCATCTCAACAGAAATTGAAACAAAATCACCTTGTTTTACAGCAACACCATTTTTACTTTCTATATATTTTGAATTGTTTTGTGCAGTTATAGCTGCAGTAAATGAAGCAGCCCCAAAATAATAATCATACGGAGCAGTTGGTATAGTTGCATACTCGCTAAATTGTCCATATGCAAAATTAACAGGTTCTAGTATTATATCCTTAGTTGGGTAGCCAAATAATTCCCAATCCGCTAAATATGTCTCATATAATCCACCTGTAGTTAATCTTCTTTCTATTGCACTTAGTTTCCAGTTATATTGGAATTGCGATTTGCATGGGTCTCCGTTAAGATCTACATATTTAGAAGGCAAAACGTATCTAACCTCTTGCGATCTTCCAATATTTTTAAATGTAGATGTATTTAGTCCTACTATGGTATCGGTTTCAATAAATGTGCTTACCAGTGCCTTATTAACGTAAGAATATTCTTTATACTCCCTTGAAACCTTATTTACCAAATCATCGTAGGTAGATATATAGAAATATCCATCTCTTTGATAAGCTACAAGACCAAAGTTATTGCAAATACCAACCAACACATTATAATAAGTATCGTATTTACCGTTATTTAGCAAAAATGCGTTATGGTAGATGTATATATCGTCAAAGTTTATACTTGTGTATGTTATACCTAACTCAGGATCAAATGAAAGCACCTGATTCCAAGTAAACGACGTATTAAGCCTTGCGTTAATATCCAGCTTTGAGTTCTGTACACAAGATATTAATATATTTGTTATTGTATCGTGTTCTGCTGCTTCGTAGAGTACTGCAGAGCTATCAAAGTTTACAGGCTCTTGTGCAACAACCCCAGAAGTAGTCAATAATGTAAATGTTCCAACAGGTGTGTAAGGTGGTATAATATTGCTAATGGATAATATAAACCTAACTCCATCATTTTGAGATAAGGCAAAGTCAACAGTAGCTGTTATACTTGATTGATTTTCATATATAGGGATTTCTGAAAACTCGATTGCCGTATTTACCGATGCGTCATTAGATGATAGTGCTTGAATTGTTGCAACGTCGCCAAATTGTAAGTTATTAGTTGCATTTATAGTAACAACAAATCTAACCTGTACTGGGTCAACACCTGTATTTTTTATCCTGTAATATCCACCTGTAGTAGTATCTATAACAAGCCCTGAAGATGTAGAAGCATCAAAAGTTAAATTACCACCTGTAGATTGGGCGAATGAAACCGTTGCTAATGTTTGTGGTGCTGGAGGTGCTGCTATATCATCACCGTATTCATAGGACTTCATTAAAGTCAAATCAGAAAAGGTGAGAGAGAAGAATATTGGCTCAATCTCGTCTATAATAGTATCAGAAGTAGGTATATACCATCCCTTCCATTTAAGGTCATATGTGCCACCTACATTCTTCTTCTTTAGTTCAACATAAAAAGTATCTGCCTCTGCTGTTAAGAACTCGGAAAAATCAAAAGTCTCTGCGTTCCAAAGACCGGTATATGCGTCCCAGTTTGTTGGTATATCTTCCCAATACCTTAGCGTAATATTTTGTAGTAAAACATTGAATTGAGCGGTAGACCCGATTACTGGCCTATATGATGAATCCCCTACTCTATCTGTTTGAACCACAAAAGGCTCGCCATCACAACTAAGCTCATATACGTAGTCAGAATAATCCTTTTTGTAGACTATGACATTGTATTGATTTTTAGTATCCTGATATACGTCTGAGAATGACGCTATGTATTTAGCTCCGTATGCCATTAATAATATCCGTTTCTATTTTTATCTGCCCTTTTCATTAAGATAACTAAGTCGTTACCTGAAACTCTTGTCTCTAAAACTGGATTAGCTTGAGATGACAAACCAATATTTGAGATTGTAGACCTTGTATAAATAGGCCCCATACCTCTGTTGTCTAAACTACCACCCATACCAGAAGCAGCACTTGCTACGTTTGCACCACGACTTCCACTTGAAGCATTTCTTGTAAATCCTGCTAAACCCCCTGCTGCAATTTTTAAAGCAACACCGGCTGCTAATGCTAATGCCCAGTTTTTAGGATCAAATAGATTTTTAAATGCATTCGAGAAAGATAAACCAGCTAATGATGCTGCGATTAACATATCACCAAACTGAGATAAAACAGAAGCTAATGACCTCAATAGTGCATTACCAAATGCCTTTCCTATATCGCCTCCCATTGCGAATGCCTCTCCAATAGCCATCATAGCCTCACCAATAGTATTAGCAATACCATTAACCAGAACGTCGTCTATCTGCTTCTCTAACTCAATTAGGTTTAAAACCATTTCTTTGAGCTGTTCTGCTTCAAGACTACCTGGAGGAAATTTTGGTTTTACTAAATCTACTTTTTTGACCTCCATCCCCTTAGGAGCCATCCAAATAGGTCGTTCAAATTGCTCTTTTACATAAGCACCCTTAGGTAAAGCCGGTTGTCTTACAGACTTATTTAAATCATCTATAGCTTTTTTAGTATCCTTAATCTCCTTTTTCCCACTAAATAAGGTGGATAGGAAATCTTTGAAGCTAAATGAGGCAGAATCCGCAGACTCAGATGCAAACTTTAATCCATCTCCAAATTGAACTAACTGCTCACCCGCTGCCTTTATTATGGCTCCTTTTAATGGATCGAATGTAGATACAAATGTGCCAAGTAAAGTAGAAGATGTTTTTACAAATACTTGTATTAAGCCTATAATATTATTTATAACATTCTTTGCAATATTTCCCAATGCTTTAAATGCTCCTGCAAAATCCCCTTTTACTACAGATGCAGCAAACCTGAATATATTCAGAACATTGTTCATTGTATTGTAAACTATACCATAGAAGATACTGAACACCTTAGATATATCAGTCCCAAATCTATCCCATACTGCAATAGAGAAATCTACAGCAGCCCCTATTATTTGCTCGATTAATGATATAGATTCTTGGATACCATCTACCATTTTCCCGAGTATTTCAGATGCTGGAGGATTATTCAGGTATTCTACTAATCGACCAATAGAGCTTTCACTGTCATTGACCATCTTATTAATAGACCCTGATACGCTACCACCATTTCTTTCAACCCCTTGTGCCCAATAAGCAAATACAGTTAGCCCAGCAGCAAGTACAGATCCCAATACAGATAGTACAGAACCTAATCCTGCGGATACGCCTGATAATAAAACTAATTGGTCTATAAGGATGGGGATGTTATTTGATATTGCAAGAACTCCTAAGCCAAAACTTTGTGAAAAGAAACCAGCATCTCGGATAACTTGACCAAATGCAAATGTAGCTAATCTGGCTCTATTCATCTCCGTACCGACTCTTGTTGTAGAAGTAGCCGCTGAATCAAAAGATGATTTTATGCTATCACCAGCTGTTTTTGCAGATTTAGATATTTTACCAAGCTCCTGCTCTATAGCAGTCATTCTATTTCTTAGCTCGGTTATATCAGCCGTTATCTTTACGCTAAAATTACTATCCATTATTATCTAGCTTTTTTACGACCTCCTGAAAGGCCTCTTTCGTTAGTGGTTGTTGTTTAGGCTTTTTGGTTTTGCCTAGATTGTCTGTCCAAAGTTTAAGTATATCCTCTGGCTTTTTCTGATCATGTTTCTTGGCTACATTTGCATTGTAAAGCATTGATACTACTAGTCTCGTATGCTCCCATTCCTTAGAATCTCTCTTCAGTTTCCCAAATGAGTATCTATTGTAGTCAGCCCATGTCATGTCGTAGAATTGGTCGGGAAGAAGCCCTATCTCTCCGATAGCGAAGTCTAAGACCTCTTCCCAGCCTATTTTTTTGACTCTTTATCGCTTTTTTTACTGTTTGAAACCATTGCCTCTTGGACTTCTAATACGCCCTGTGAAGCCTTAACTGATTCCTCAAAAGCTTGAGTTACTTCGGTGATTTGAGTAATTGGCATTCCGTCCACCCATCCGATAACATCTTCGTAGGTAAAATCCTCTGTTTCCTTTTTGATGAAGCAGTTATTTTTAAGTCCACAATAAACCAAATCAGCACATAGCTTAATTGGATTAGTTTCATTAAATTCTACTACCCCTGTTCCGTTGAGTTTAGAGTACTCCATTAACGCATAGTTCCCAAACTTGAGACCACGCTTCTTACCACCTAATTCTAATTGAATATAACCTGTCATAATTTTCTCCTTTTAATAGTAGTTGTGGCTACCGTCTAGGAGAGTTAATTAGGATACAGTAGATTGGGTTAATGCTCCAGTACCTTGGAAAGATACGCTGAAACCTGAAGGGCTTTCCATATCAGCAGTCTGAGAGATAGAAGATACATAAGCGTTACCGCTCAATAACATATCACCAGCAGTTGAAGTAGAGAAAGTTACAGCTACAGTTGAACGTGCAATTAACATTGCTACTAATTCGTCAGTTTCTACACTTGCAGAAGTTGCATAGTCGATAAGACCATCTGAAGATAAAGTCCAAGAACGTACACCTGCGAAGAACTCAGCCCATCCAGCCGAATCTTTGGTAGTTGCATCAGGCATATCTACGCTCATTTCTAAACTTGCAGTAGTTGCTTTCAATAAAGGCACACCACCGACTTTGATTACTAAATTTGTTCCGTTAATTAAGGCCATTGTTTTGTTATTTTAAATTGTTAATGATTAAGCTACTGTATCAGCAAAGATTTCTGTTCCTTGCAATGTTCCTGAGTAAGTTACTACATCTTCCATAGGGCTATCAATAGTCATACTTGAGATATATACATATCCGTTATAAACTAAAGAACCCGCTAAGTTGGTAGTGAACTTAACCAAGAATTTTGTTTTGTTTTCGATTGCTGTTTCTAACCACGCAGGATCAATATCATCTGAGTAGTCTACTAAGCCTTCGAAATCTAATGTGAATGATCTGCTACCCATGATAAATTCGCTCCATCCTGAAGAGCTTCTAGAGGTAGCATCAATAGGGTTTGCCTCAACATTTAATGTGAAGCTACGAGAGTGACCAAACGCTTTGTTCGTTACTCCGTCAAGTACATAAAGTACAAGGTCTGTTCCGTTTACTAATGCCATGTTATAATTGTTCTACTATATTTCTAATTCTAATTACTTTTCTTACCTCATAGAAGCCATCAAATTGACTTTCGATATATCCTGTTGACTCTAATAAGTTAGTGATAACCTTAAAGTCAGGAGATGCGTCAGGAAGGCTAGCTCTGTCTAAGAGCAGCATCATTACCTGATTTGAGATTGTATCTGCATCTGCCTTGCTATAGTTAGTTCCATCTGTTCCTGTGAATACCTGTACTGTAACTACGCAATTACTATTGAAGTTGCTCTTTGTAGAGTTATCTACCACGCTAACATTAGATACTTGGATATAGGGATAATTCGCACTATCAGGTACGTTATCATATACAGGTACAGCTACTGCATTTAAAGTAACCGCTCCGTTGAGTTTAGCGTAATACGCCTTTCTTAAACTATATCCTACGTCTTTCACAGTTATTAATTGTTAAATGGTGGAGGAAGTTGTGCATCAATAGGGTTTTTCTTTAGCTCGATTTGAGAAACAAGACCTGCGTCAATAGTCTCTACGTCTAAGCTAGCTTCTAACCAACTTTCTACTTCTTCTTTTGTTAAATCTTCGTAACTTACAAACTGCTCAGGAGTAGGCTCACCAACAGGGCAAGTACCGTACACTTCTGCACTATACTCTCCATCTACCGCACTTCTTCTCCAGTGGATATTGTAAACTACATCTTTCATTTCGCCTTCGGACAACTTAACGTCCATGGCACTGATTATCCAATTATATTCCATATCTTTTATTTTTAAACTACGTTACCGCTTTGCATATAATAAGTTGCTTGTACTGTCGCTATTGTCCAGCTCGCAGATGCCGTAGCATTTAATCCTGTTACGCTTTGACTTGCAACAACTGTCGCATCTCTTCTTATCTCTACGTTGGCATCATTACAAGCAGTACCTGTAACACCTGACGACGATTCGATATATATTGTATCGCCATTAGCTACTAAGAAAGACCCACTTTGATAGGTAGAGCCTGTTCCGCTGTATATAGTAACACCATTCTTTTTGATTGCCCAAGTACGAGTAGAACAAGTACCTACGTATCCATGTGACCAATAAACAGTAGCTTCCCCTGCATTAGATATTCCCCTCAAAGCCATATTTAATAAGTGCCCCATATTATAATGTTAAATCTCCTATCACATACCATTCATCTGTACCTACCTTAACAAGAGTACAACCTGCATATTGACCGCTAATCTTCAAGGCATTTGACTTAGATTTTAAGGTTACTCCCGATCCTGCAACGATTGTTGTTTGACCTGCTCCGTATTGAAGAACCGCAATCTCCGTTCCTACAGGGAAGGCTACGCTTGAGTTAGGTGGTACTGTTAGGTTATTCGCACTACCTACGTTCATCTCAACGATATAGTTTTGGTCAGATGCTGATAGTGTATAGCTTGCCGTTCTTCTATTAAATAGGTTTAGGTAGGTCATCCCACCGTTTACCTGAAGTTTAGCGTTATTGAATAAATCCGTCGTTGTCCCTATAAGAACATTGCCAGATATATTAACACGCATTCGTTCAACATTATTTGTTGTTATTTTGAAGTCATGATTACTACTCGTGCCAGTAGCAGCAGCACCGGTATCAGCAATTAGCCAAGCAGTAACACTACCAGCATTAGCATTTACAATTCCATAACCAGAGCCAGTAACCTGAAGTACCTTTGCGGTAGATCCAATAGAGTAATCGTTTATACTTGTAGTCCCGATGCCCACGTTGCCACCTGAGGTAATACGCATGCGTTCAGTGTTGTTAGTACCAAACACAAAAGCACCGTTATTGTAATTACCTATCACGAATGGAGCGCCAGATGCTGGTAGACCCAAAATAGCTGAAGCATTTGTCATGCTGTTGCCAAAAAGAGTTTCACTATATGTAGAGCCATGAGCCCTAAAATCTACCTGTGATCCGTTTTCGGCATTATTAACTATTAAAATATATCTATTTGCCGATCCGCTTGTATAAAAATTTGATGTATTTGTAGTTGAACTTCCAAGTACAGATAGATTTCCCGCAGGACTTGTAGTCCCAATGCCCACATTGCCAGCAGAAGTGATACGCATACGTTCGGTTGCATTTGTATCAAATACTAAAATCTTATCTGTATTCGAACCTACAACTAATCCATTTACCGTATTATAAGCATACCCTATAAGACTGCCTCCAGTTTGCCAAGTAATTTGACCACCAGATGCCCCATTTACAGATAAGGTGTTATAATTAGTTGCTGAGTTAGGACTTGTAGTCCCAATGCCCACGTTGCCAGAAGCATTAAGGGTCATTACACTGGTGCCATTGATTCCTAATGTAGATGCATTTGGGCTTCCACCTGGAGCGGTTACCGAAAAATATACACTTGGAGCAACTGTTCTACTTATTCTGAAGTCAGTATCAGAACTTACACCTGCGACCTCAAATTTAGCAGAAGGCGATGTAGTCCCAATGCCTACATTCCCAGCAGAAGTGATACGCATAGTTTCAGCACCATCTCCTTTTTGCCAAGCGAAATCAGTTGCTCTATAAGTAGCAGAAACATTAGCACTACCAGCATCGTTTAGATAGTTCATTCTTAATGTAGTTCCAGAATTTTGGAATAATACATTATATCCTGCAGTAGGGGTTATATAGGTTAGTCCTTTTACATCTAAAGTGTAGGCTGGCGAGGTAGTCCCGATACCAAGGTTACCTGCTAAATAGTTATTAGCCGTACCATTCATATAGAGATTCCACCTGCCTGTTCCTGAGGCTATGTTTCCATAGAACCCATAATCGTTAGTTGCACCAGTTAAATTTGAATCAACAAAATAACCGTATTGATTAGTAATAGTACCACTAACCGTTCCCTGCGTAGCAACGTAATGAGCAGCATCAGTTGTTGTAATTCCAGCAGCTTGAGATAATACAGACCTAAATTGATTTGAACCAGTAGTTACTCCAGTTCCTATTTGACCATCTGATATGATACCAAAATACACAGAACCTGAAGTAGGAGACATTGATTTTGTAACCCTTAAAGATGAAAAGGCTAATGATGTTTGACCAATACCTAAACTTCCTGCCATGTGGTTATTAGCCGTGCCATCCATGTACAAGTTCCAAGCATTTGTTTGAGCAGGTATTAAACCTCTAAATCCGTAATTGTTTGTTGCACCTATAAGCGAACTATCTACCCTAAATCCATTCTGATTTGTAACAGCAGAGCCTGCACCAAATGTACCTTGTGCTGCTTGATAGTAATTTAAATTAGCAGTTGTAAATGAAGCTGCTGCTGTTGATGACGTAACCCTATTATACGCAACGGTTGAAGTAGCATCTGATTGTATTGCACCATCAAGCAAGATACCTAATGGACTTACTGAGCCAGTTAGCTGACTTGAAACCCTAAAGTTTACGTTTACCGCTGGTAATACATTTAATCCAACATTACCATTTATTCTTGCGGTTGAAGCTATTGTAACTTGAGTACCACTATCTGTAATATTTGAATCACCTAAAGATGTAGAACCAGTAAATTTAGGGATTGTATTTGTTGTACCAGTTCCTGATATACCACCGCTTGAGCTTATTGTTCCACCTGATATAGTAATATTTGTTCCAGCGG
>JACCDX011684235.1_pt1 | contig 10147 bp, 8 predicted proteins | sample 7449681 | NCBI WGS metagenome assembly JACCDX01 (sample SAMN15323450, study PRJNA562643) | freshwater metagenome | isolation source: river surface water | place: USA:Blue River Watershed | collected 2017-08-18
GAAGATACTCAATTTCATTTGGTTTGATTTCTAGTAATTTGCTATTAACTTCAAACCAGGTGTAGTTTCTAACTGTTCCCCAATGAAAATTAAGACCACGAAATCCCCACTTTTCGATGGAAAGAGTTGCAATTAGTGGAAATTCGTCATATCTAAGACCTTTAGTTTTTGCGGAATAAATGAAGGTATAATACTTGCCGACATTAGGAACGAATTCTCCTTCACGGAAAACCTCCATAATTGTCATCATAATATCATCCGGATCAGTATACTTATATTCTTTTAACTTTGATTTAAGTAAATTAACTCTTTTTGAACTTGATTCAATATATTGACCGAAACCTTTTGCCATTACTTAATACCTAGATTATCTTCTGTGATAATTTTGAATCCTATCATTCTATCAGCACAAAATTCTTTTGCTGCCTCCCACTTTGCTTGATTGACTGCATAAGTTTTTGCTTCGTGTATGTATGATTTTGTCACTCTTGATTTTTTCTGTGGAGGAACAGTTTGTTTCTTTGGTTTTACTTCAATCACATAAGTTTTAATTTCGCCAGTTTGCTCTTTAACTTTGATAATAAAGTCTGGAAAATACTTATGAACTCTATTATCAATTGGTGATATGTAAGGAATGTAAAATTCTTCACTACCCCAAGAAATTATATGCTCACTTAAATCGCACCAACGACAAAACTTTCGTTCCCAACTACTTCTACAAATAATATTGTTGGGATTCCCTTTGTATTTTTGAGGATACTCTGGTTTGTATTTGCTCTTAATACTTTCTGCCATTATCCCGACTACATAATATATCAGTAGAAATATTTATAGATAGATGCCTTCGCAATCACCAAGACCCAGAACAGTATCTGAGTTAAAGTCATCTATATTAAATCCCGCATTAACTTCTCACTTTGAGTGCTCTTTTAATCCACCGCAACCTGTAAGAGATTGGGTTAATTTGCATAGAAACAATGCGGGACTTGGGAATGGTTATGGATTTGAAATTAGTGGATCGTCTGCAGAGTTCTTTAACCTATCTTGTTCCGATGCATCATTACCTGGTTCTTCATTAGCAACTCATGAAATTAATAATGACTTCACTGGAGTAACTGAAAGGCACGTATATAGAAGACAGTATGATGATAGAGCAGACTTTACTTTCTATGTTGATCATGATTATAATATAATTTTCTTTTTTGAGAATTGGATGTCTTACATTGTAAACGAACAGTATACTAATGTTGCGACTGGAGTTCCAAATGCAGGAATAGAATTGCAGAATTTTAGTTATAGAGTTAATTATCCTGATAATTATAAAACAACAATATATCTTAAAAAATTTGAGAGAGACTATACCGGAAGAGTATTGCAGTATAGATTTTTGAATGCATATCCAATTAGTATTAATTCAATGCCAGTTTCTTATGATTCATCTCAATTACTAAAATGCACTGTCTCCTTTAATTATTCAAGATATATTGTTGGTGGTGGAGATATTCTTGTTCCACCAAAACAAGAGCAAACTCCAACACAACAAGCTGAACAGCAAGCAGTACAACAAGCACCTGCTTCTTCTCCAGGAAATCCAGTAGTTCCTGATGAATTAGTTGAGTATGGAGTATGGCCTAGACCGTTGACAAATTATGCTGGGCAACGTCTATTTCCGGACTAAATAATCATACTGAAACATCTATAGGACATTATGCCTTTACCAAAGATCTCTACGCCAACCCATGAGTTGGAACTACCTTCTACTGGGCAAACGATTCAGTATCGCCCCTTTCTTGTGCGAGAAGAAAAACTTCTTGTATTAGCACTTGAAAGTGAGAATACTAAAGAAATTACAACAGCAATTAAGAACGTTATTAAGAATTGTATTCAAACAAAAGGAGTAAAGGTAGAATCGCTACCTACTTTTGATATTGAGTATCTTTTCCTTAATATTCGCGGTAAGTCTGTTGGAGAAGAGATTGAAGTTAATATTGTTTGTCCAGATGATGGAGAAACTTATGTTCCAGTGAAGATTGATATTGATGAAATTAAAGTACAAAAAAATGAAGAACATACTACTAAAATTCAAGTAGATCAATCTATCGTAATGGAAATGAAGTATCCGTCATTGGATCAATTCATTAAAAATAACTTTGATTTTAATGAAAATAATTCAATGGATCAATCATTTGATCTGGTTGCTTCTTGTGTAGACAAGATTTATAATGAAGAAGAAGTCTGGTCTGCTGCTGATGTAACAAAGAAAGAACTGATTGAGTTTTTGGATCAAATGAACTCATCTCAATTCAAACAGATTGAAAAGTTCTTTGAAACAATGCCAAAACTTTCTCATACTGTTAAAGTCAAGAATCCAAATACTGAAGTTGAAAGTGAAGTTGTGTTGGAGGGTTTGACCAGTTTTTTCGCATAGGAATGATCCATATGGATCTTGAAAATTTTTATAAATTAAATTTTTCGCTAATGCAGTACCATAAATATTCATTAACGGAGATTGAAAATATGATGCCTTGGGAAAGGGATGTTTATGTTGCTATGCTAAAGAATTATTTGGAAGAAGAAAAAGCAAAGCAGCAACAAAATGGGACCTGACGAACTAGACGATCTACTGGCAAGTATTAGAGCGGAATCTAAAAGAGAATCCGCTCTAACTTTGTATGAAGGAACTGCAGAAGAGGATCTTGTAAACGAAGAAGTAGATGAAAGAGTTTTAACTTTACTTGGTCTTAATGAAGTTTTTGATATTGATTATGGAACTTATATCTCTCTTTTAAAAGAAAAATTAGTTGCGTCTAGAAATTTTGATAAAAAACTTTCCACTGAAGAAGATGAGTTATTAGTTGGAGAGTTTAAAAGAGTAAAGGGAAAGGTAGGCAGATTTAAGTTAAAAAGAAAGAAAGTTACTTCAGATAATATTGGAGTAACTGGCCCTATTCGTGTATCATCAGACAAGTTTTTATTGACTGGAAAGGCAATAGTTCCAGAAACTGCTCCAGCAGAAACTTCTAGTGACATCGTAGATATTCAGAAAGCATTAGATAATATTCTAAAAAATCTTTCACTCCAAAATAAAGAAAAGAAAAAGGCGAGTGAAGATGAGAGAAAGAAGAGTGAAGATAGAAGAAGAAAAAAAAGAGAAGGTGATTTAGAAAAACCGCTTACACAACTAAAGGCACTTGCAAAGAAAATCATTGCACCCGCTCAAGGTATTCTTGATCGTATTTTCAGGTTTATTAAATTCACTTTACTTGGTTACGCTTTTAATCAGTTAATAAAATGGTTTAATGATCCTAAAAATGCTGACAAAGTAAAAGTACTTGGTAGGTTTTTAAAGGATTGGTGGCCTTCATTACTTTCTGCTTATGTATTATTTGCAACTCCATTTGGTAAGTTTATACGTGTAACTCTTAAAATGTTAAGAGGATTTATTCCTCAAATTGCAAGATTCATTGCGGCAAATCCAGTTTTGGCAGCAACTGCGGCAGCAGGAGTAGGTGCTTATGTAATATCTCAAAAAAATGAGTCATATAGAGAGGAACTTAAAAAAACACAACCGTCTATTGTCACTCCAAAGGAAACTAAAGAAACTGGAAAGACACCTGGAGTTCCTCAACTACAACAAGAACAAGTACTCCAAAGAGGATTGGGTGGAGCATTTAAAGGTGGAGGTATTGTTCCTAGAATTAGAAAGTCTTTCTTTGGTGGTGGTTTAATCCAAAGAGAAATAGATGCAAGAGATATTGCATTTGAAGGTGGTGGTGGAATTAGTGATGATACAGGTGTAAGAATTAAAGGTGCAGGTGTTGATACGCAACTGATTGCTGCAAGACCTGGTGAAGTTGTAATGTCAAAAGAAGCAGTTGACAAATATGGCGCAAACTTCTTCTTGGATCTAAACAAAAAAGGTGGTGGAACTGGTGTTCCAAGAATGGTAAACAATATTCAACTTGCTGCTGGAGGTGGATTAATTAAGAGAACAATTAAGTCCTATCAAGGTGGTGGAATGATTGGTGCTCTTGGTAGAGTTCTTCCTGGAACAGGAAGTGTTATGGCACCTAGAGGTATGAATCTTGGATATCAAAATAAGTTTTTAGGAATGAATGTTGGTGGAGTAAAAAATCTACCACTCAATCAAACATACTCACCTTCTGCAGTTAAACGATATAACACAAGTCCAACTGCTCCAAGTTCATTGGTTAAATTTGGAACTGGACCCCTTGCAGAAAGGCATATAAGTATTCCAAAATCATCTTCTGGTAAAGGTTCTTTTGCAATACCTCCAAGTAGTGTTTCTAGACCATCCTTTAAACAAAATCTTCAAACTATTCGTGGTGCAGCAAAACGCCAAGAACAAATGATGAGAGAACTTGGTGTTGAACCTGATGGATATGTAAATCTTCGTGGACAACCTCTTAATCTTGGTCCACAGAGTCGCTCTATTGCACCTCCAGGACCTCCTGTAATCTATACAAAGACAACTTATACAGTTCTTCCACCAATTAAAGCACCAACTAAGACGCCTGCAATTGCAAGAGGTTCTAAAATTCCAGAATTTTCAGTTTCAAGTGTCAATGATACACGCTCAAAAAATGCTTCAATTTTAGGAATTGCTGATCTTATAGGAGCATAATAAGATGGCAACAATAGATTCTAAAAAACTATTACCATCAAGCACTAAAGGTGGTGCGATTGATAAACCAAAGTTTCTTGTTCCTATTAAAAATATTTCCACTAAAAAAATTAGTGGATCTGATTTAAAACCAGTTGATAAAAAAACAGAAACTTCTGGATCTCTTGTTGTTGTAAAGAAAAAGATTATCAAACTTGACAGTCTAATTCAAAATAATCTACTGATAGATCAAAAAGAAAGAACAAGAAAAAGAAAAGAAGAGGAAAGATCAAAGGTAGAAAAAAGAGAATCAGACATTGAGAAAAAAGTAAAAAGGAATGATGTAAAACTAGATCTTATACCTTCACTTCCAGGACAAAGTATTCTTGATAAAATTAATCGTTTTATTGGATTTACTTTACTTGGTTATTTGTTCAACAAGTATGGAGAACTTCTTCCAAAACTTATGGAGTTTGGAAAGGTTCTAAAACCAGTTGCAGAGTTTGTTGAAAGTTTTGCTAAAAATCTTCTTAAAGGTGTAGTTGATTTTGTTGAATTTGGTTATAATGCATACGATAAGACAAGAGATTTTGTTAAACAGATAGGTGGAGAAGGGGCACAAAAAACATTTGATGAGTTTTCAAAGCAGTTAAATCTTCTTTTGAATGGAGCTATAGCAGCTTCAATGTTGATTGCAAGTAGTAAACCCAAACCTACATCTACTGGTAGTGGTTCTTTCGGTGCAGGATACGCTTCAGGATATGCTGCTGGACTTTCTGCTAGTCGTGGAGGTAGACCTGGATCTGGATTTAGAGATCCATCAAGATATCGTTCTCCTGGACAAGCAAGATCTGGTGGATTTGATCTGGAACAAACTAGAAGAATAAACACTCAAGCAAATAGTGCAGCACCAACTGGCCCAAAAGGACCTTTAGATAGGATTAGTCGTGGTATTAGAGGAGCGGGAGCACAACTTGAAACTGGAACTTTATTTAAAAGAGGTGCAGGACTTCAAAAATCTTTATATAATGCTTCAGGAAAAATAAAAGGTATATCATCAAAATTTGGTGAGTTTGGTGGAAAGATATTTGGCAGAATTCCAATTATTGGTGGATTAATTAATTTTGCAATTAGTCTTGCTTTAGGTGAAGATCCCGGAAGAGCAGCGGCTAAAGCGGTTGGTTCTACTGCTGGCGCTGCCTTGGGGACATTTATTCCTGTTCCTGGTGTTGGAACTATTCTTGGTGGTATTCTTGGTGATATTGCCGGTGGAGCATTATATGATACTCTAATTGGCAATAAACAAAAACCACAAGGTCGGGCAGAAGGTGGACAAGTAACTAGAGGCGGTCAATCGACAGTAGCACCTTCAAGAAGGATAAAGAAACCGGTAAGAAAAGCACCACCAAGAATTCAACCACAAAAAACACAACCTGGAAAGGATGTTGGTGGTAAATTAAAGATTGAGGAGTTGTATGGCAAGGATGAACCGGGTAAGAGAAGTGCGTTAAGAGCACTCCGAAAGAGTTCTGATGATGTTAAGAAAATGAGATCCATTAATGGACTTGCTGGTTCAATGTTTGGTGCCGGTATTGATATGGCACTCGGACAAAAGCCAGATAAAAATCTTTCAAGAAATCTTGGAAATATTTTTGGATCTGTGATTGCTTCTGCAGTTGATATGGAACTTAATAATTCTTTTGGTGATATTTCTAAAACTATCGCAATGGCAAATGGCGGCGTTGTTCCTTCAAGAGAAATTGGAAAGAGTTTAAGTATTGGTGAAAGAATTGGTAGTTTTATTTCAAGAGCACTTGCAGTTTCTATTGAGAGTTCCGCTTCAAAGATACTTCAAAATCTTCGCAATGAGATGAATTTAGAAGGAGGAGTCGAAGGAGGTGCAGGCGGAGCAGGTGGCGGTGGTGATGGAGCTGGAGGTTATGCTGAAGGTGAAAAAAATTTCGTACCTTCTAAAGAAGTTTATGCATATTTAATATCAAAAGGACTTTCTCATAATCATGCCATAGGTATACTTGCAAATATTCAAGCAGAATCTTCTTTTAATGCAGGAGCGATTGGAGATAGTGGAACTTCTGGTGGATTATTTCAACATCATGCAGAAAGATTCTCTGGAATGGTTGCATATGCGGGTAAAGATTGGGCCAAAAATTGGAAGAGACAAGTTGATTATGCTTTGAAGGAAGATGCTGGAAAACAATATACCAATAAGCAGTTTAATTCTCCGGAAGAAGCATCTGCTTGGTTCACTTTAAATTTTGAAAGACCTTCTAATAAAGAATTAAAGGCAAAAGAGAGACTTGGTAATATTAAAAATTTTGGTTCAGACGGTTCTTGGAAAGGTGCTGCTGGGGGATCAATAGAATATGTTGCTCCAAATAAAAATATCAATCTCAAATTCATGCGTGGATTGAGTGATACTCATAAAGGAGCAGATATTGCTGCTCCAGAGGGAACACCATTAAGAGCAGTTAGTGATGGTGAAATTATAGAAGCAGGTGTTCAACCTGGTGGTGCTGGATGGGGAAATTATATTGTTTATAAAGATGATAAGGGAATTTATCATCTTTACGGTCATCTTCAGAATGGTTATAAGAAAAGTGGAAAAATTAAGAAGGGAGATATTATTGCTAAAGTAGGAATGACAGGTAAAACTACTGGTCCACACTTACATTGGGAAATTGGAACAGGGTGGAAGGGTGTGATAACTGGAAGACTTGACCCAATGAAGAGATATAGTATGAATGCTCCATTTTTTACTGCTAAAAAATCTGATCCACCTAAAACAACACCAAAACCAAATACTCGTCCACCGTGGGATCCCTCTCAATCTGGACTTAGACTTAATCCAAAAACGGGGAAATATGAAAAAGCATCACTTGCACCATCACAAACTTCAACAGTTGCATCATTAAATATGACTGGTGCTTTGAAAGAACATACATCAGGCGCAGTTGCTTTAATTCAGAAGGACATTTATTTGGCAACACAGATAGTTGAAATAGCGTAAATAGTAATACGGTAAATAAAAATTATGTCAGGAAGTAAGGAAGCAGCAACAGCAAATCTATTTGAAATAATTTCTAACTCTGGTGGATCATCTTTTGACGTAAGATCTGGTTCTCCAAGAATTGAGTACCGCGAGAGTATGATTGATGATACGATCAGACTTTCTGTTGCGATTGTTGATACTGGACAATCTGGACTTTCTGCTGCAGAAGCATTGAAACTTCAAGGTGGAGAGAAAGTCAAATTTAAATATACTGATGCTGCTGGAAACTCTTTAGACTTTTCTAATGGAGAATGGTTGCGTTTATCTCATAAAACTTTTGAAGTTAGATCTTTCAAATCTTCTAGTTTTATAGCACAGATTGTAGCAAAAGAATTTTTAGATAATAAACTTTTAGAGAAAAGAGTTCTGAAAAGATATAGTGGAAAAATATCAGAGACCGTTGGAAGCATTTTAAAGGATGATTTAAAGACTGATAAAAATTTAGACATTAGTGAAACCACTAATAAGTTTTCTGATTTTGGATTGAGAAGAGAACCATATGAAGTCATATTGGAACTGCAGCAAATTGCCATTCCAAATGTCAAAGGATCAAACGGAAAGACAGCAGGATTTTTCTTTTGGCAAACTGCAAAAGGATTTCATTTTAAGTCTGCTGATGAAATCTTTAATGGAAAACCAACCAAGAAATACATTTACAACTTTAAAGTAGACGATCAAATACCAGCAGGTTATACTGATAAACTATTAGACTTCAAAGCAAAAAGAGTTATTGATGTAGAAAAGCAACTTGATTATGGTGCATTTGGTACTGCCACAGAAACTTTTAATTATGCATCTCAAGTGTTTAAAAAAGATTCGCCTTTGATCGCTGATAATGCTTCTAAAGTTTTGGCAGGAAAAGAAATACCAAACTATGGTGAATATTTTCAAAAACCTTCAGTAGTCTTTGCAACTCCTGAAGCAATCGGAATGGCATATGGAACAGGTGATCCTATTAAACAGCAACTTGATAAATCAAAAGAAGAAAACTTTAATGTAAGCGAAACCATTGCTCAAGCAATGCAGAATTACAGACAAAGACTGAACTTTATGTATGAGGCTATAATACCGGGAGACTTTAGTTTGCACGCAGGTGATATTATTCAATGTGATGTTCCTGAATTGTCTGATAAAACTACGCCAGTAAGAAGTCCCAAAGATAGTGGTATATATATGATATTAGAGTTATGTCATTACATATCTCCCACAAAAACTTACACTGGATTGGTTTTGGTTAGAGACTCTTTTGGTGTAAAAGTTTAAGGTAAACAACTATGGAAAAATCACTCCAGCAACACATTAACGACGATCGTGATGAACTTGATAATCCAAATACGGGTAGTCAGCGTCGTCGTCATTTAGAAGATGAACTTGGTGCATTAGAACAATATCAAGTAAATCATCCTGACGATGATCACGATCCAACTTCACTAGAATTGTATTGCGATACACATCCAGATGCTCTTGAATGTAGAGTCTACGAATGACACAATATTTGTATCAACCTTACGTCTTTGATTTTGACAAAGAATATGAGTTCATCGGTATTGGACAAATATCATCAGAATCTTTTAAAGAATTCTGTGTAGCGAATTATGGCGACGAAAAAGGAAAAGATACTAAAGGATGGGGAGCAAGATATAAGATTCGTCTTTGTTTTAGGAATGACGATAAGACACCAGATGATCAATTAATTGATGCAACTATTCAAGCATCGTTTCCTTCTGGACATGCAGGTATACAAATATCATTTCCACTTGCGCCAAATACTTTTGTAAACATTCACCGAAGTAGATTTAACAAACAGTATTTTATTACAAGTGTAATTGGAAATACTTTATGTGCATTTTCTGATAGTAAAGACGCATCAAAACTTTGCGCTCCAAGGTCTGGTTTTGAACCCGGACTTGGTGGATTTACTGTTGATGCAAGTCATATATCAAAGGATGGTAAAGTTGCAAATGAGGCAGGTGCAGGAGCACCTTGTAAAATATCTCAGGCAGATGAAGATCTTCAGAAGTTAAGTGAATATATTAATGTTCCGTCTGCTTGTAAACCATTTGATTCAAATGCAATTAATAATTCACTAAAGAATCTTAAAAAAGATATTGAAGGACTAAGGAAACAACTAAGTGGTCCTAATAGTGCTCTTTCAAATGCAGAGAATTTTTTAAACCAGGCGCAGCAAAAAATAAGTGGAGTTGCTGATAAAATAACTGGATGGGTAAAATGGTTAATTAATTTTATTAAAGAAAAGGTGCAGAGAGGCATAAACTTCATCACGAATAAAGCAAAAGCCGCATTATATTTGAATCAAAGATTTCAACTACAAGAAAAAAAATCTACTGCACTTGATCTAATTCTTTGTTTGTTTAATAAAATACTGGATAATTTGAGTGGATTGGTAGATCAATTTTTAAACTCTATTATTAATCGTTATGTAAATATGGCAA
>JACCDX011863832.1_pt1 | contig 10147 bp, 9 predicted proteins | sample 7449681 | NCBI WGS metagenome assembly JACCDX01 (sample SAMN15323450, study PRJNA562643) | freshwater metagenome | isolation source: river surface water | place: USA:Blue River Watershed | collected 2017-08-18
ATCCAAAATTTCAAGAAATGTTTCCTCGCCCTCGTTATGTATAACTATGTCTACATCTAAATTTTTGTTTAAAAATTCTACGGGGTCACTTGGCACCTGAGGTCCACCAACAATCACAATTACCTTAGGATTTATTTTTCTTATTCTCCTAATACTTTCCAAAGTTATCTGCTCATTCCAAACATACATTGAAAATCCTACTATGTGCGACCCACACATTCTGTTGACTATCTCTCTAATGGGCGACCTCTTATAAATCATGCTTTGAAATTCATACATATCCGGTCTTTTGGAGTACTCCTTTACATACGACTCTAATAATGCTATGGAATAAGGTAAATAATTTTGACCGGAAAAACTGTTATTTATTTGCGCCAGGGCAACTTTAATCCTTTCCATTTTAGAATGGTCCTTTAAAATCTTTATAAAATTTTGTTGTTGACTCTCTATTTACCGCGGGAACTTTTAAATTTTTATTTTTGGATTTAACTAATTCTTCGGTACTATTAACTATTTCATAAAATCCTGAATAAAATAGATCCTCGAGCTTTTTCGAAGTTGGACATGGTGAGAATTGCATTCCCAGTCTTTTTGGTGGGGCTATAAATGCATTTGGACTAAACTCCACGATTCTCGCTATTACCTCAGCCCCAACTCCATAGTTATCCCAACTTGTATCGGCTACTATAAGCAGTCCTGTTTTTTCTACGCTCCTATAAATACACTCCATTGATGGCAACGTGATATCTAAATAATTTATTACCTCAACGCTTACCCCATACTCCTTTAAATAATCAGCGGCACGCAAAGACTCAATTACCATAATTGATGTGGCAACTATAGTAATGTCGGACCCCTCCCGAACCACTCTAGTTTCTGGCCTTGTGAAACACTCGGTATTGTTCACATCCCACTGAGGACAATCGAATTTCAAATCATATAGAAGCCTATGCTCAAGAATAACAACAGGGCACAAAAGCTCATTAAATGCATACATATAACAATTTAATACATCCTCAGCTGTTGCTGGCATAAAAACTCTCAATCCTGGAATGTGTCCTAACATTGATTGAAAGCTTTGAGAATGTTGCCCTCCCTGGCCCCAGCTTCTTCCGACTACCAATCGAAATATCGATGGCATACAAAATAACCCGCCAAACATATACTTATACTTTGCGCCTATATTAATAAGCTGATTAAACATTAGCAGCGAAAAATCTGCACGAATATGAGTATTTATAGGGTACAGCCCATTTAATGAAGCACCAAGACATACTCCTGCTATTGACTCTTCAGAGAGTGGTGTATCAATTACTTTGGTAGGATATTTTTTATTTAAGTTGAGAGTGGTGCCCCATAGACCCTTAAAATCATCCACGCCCTGCCCAATTAGCAAACCCTTTTCAGAGGATAAAATTTTATCTGTAGCGCTATAAATTGCTTCTGAGTAGCTTATAAGCTTATTTTTTTTCATTTTATTTAATACACATCACTCAACAATTCATCATCAGAAGGGAACTCGGAATTCATTGCAAAATTGACAGCATCTTCAATTTCAATTCTAAATCTATCGCAGATAGAAGAGCTTCTTGAGATTGAAATTACCGGATCTAGTGATTTCCATTCCAATAGTTCATCTGCACTTCTATATCCAGCATTAAAGTCCTCTGAAGTCCCCACATGCTCATAATATCTAGCAGTCTTAACTGTTAAAAATTGGGGTCCTGAGCCCAGTTTAATCATGTCGATTAAATCTTTGGTAACTTCATAAATCTCCATCGGATCATATCCATTTAGGATTAATTTTGAAGGTATCCCGTATGAAGTTGATATGGTAGCAAGATCGTATGACTCTCTATCAGATTTTCTAGTGTGAACAGCAAAATTATTATCTTCGCACAAAAAGAGTATGGGTAGTTTTTTTAACGCAGCAAAGTTTAGCGATTCATGGAATGCACCCTGTTCAGTTGCGCCATCACCAAAAACTGCAACTACAACCTGCCCCGTTGATCTTAACCTAGCTGCCAGTGCTGCCCCAACAGCATTAGAAATGGAGGATGCAACAACTGCTGAAGCACCCATAACTCCTGTTTGTGGATGCGCAAGATGCATTGAACCAGCTTTGCCTTTTGAAACTCCCGTAGCCTTACCAAATAACTCAGCAAAAAATTTTTTTAAACACCCACTCCTTGCCAAATAATACGCATGCCCACGATAATTAATAAAAATAAGATCCAATATATTCATTGCTTTTGAAACACCCACAGCAACAGCTTCCTGCCCAATAGACAAGTGAACTGGACTTTGTATGTAGTCAAATGGATACAAATCAATGATTTTTTCCTCTACCATCCTAATTCTCATACACTCATTAATTAATTCATTTCGCATTATCAAACCTACTATTAAATATTTAAATTAGGGGAAGAATAAATATTTTTTACACCTGCTAAATATATTTATCATCTTAATTTGCTGATTAACTCTTTTCTGAACAAACCAATTATAAACATGAATCCATAATATAAGTGTGTTAAAGGAATATAAAACAAGGCATAAGATGCAACCGATTTTTTTTCATATCTGACAATATCAATCCAAATTTTTATAAGTACTAATAAATAAATCGCCCAAAATAGTAATGAAAATATTAAAAATATTTGATTAAAAATAATAATAGCAACTGATAACAGCGTAAGAATGAAAAATATTGAGGGTAAAAAGTACTTTAGTCTGAAAGAATTTTTCTGAAATTTTTTAGCAAAATAACCACGATGGAGTCCGTAAGCTCCTATTTGCTTTAGATGCGCTTTAATTCCCTCTCTTCTGTGATGCCAAACAATTAATTCTGGCACATACAAAATTCTTTTTTTAGTTTTTTCTTTTAATGCTAAACATAATTTGGTATCCTCACCGGGCCAATATTTAGTATTAAAACCTCCTATTTTTAAAAAATCATCCCTTCTGACCATTAAATTTACAGAAGGCCAGTCATCCACATCTCTAACCGGACCATTCGGCACATACCTTTCTGGGCTACCTCCAGAAAATTTACTCAAGAAAACTGCTCCAGATACTTTCTGCAAGAAGGAATCGGTTGGCGGTGTAATTCCAGGACCCCCAATAGCAACAACAGATTTATTCTCAAAATGTGCCTTAGCTATTGATAGTAAATTTTCACTAGGGTATGAATCATCATCAAGAAAAACAAGCACATTCCCAGCTGCCTCTTTTGCAGCCAAATCTCTTTTCTCAGCCGGACCCAACCTCCCACTCGGAATGATCCTTATTCGATTATCAAGCCACTCATCAATAGAAGCATTGTTAGGCACTAAAATTAATTCCCAATCCTCTTTAATTTTTTTAATATATTGAATATTTTCTCTAATATAGGTATTTATTTCTTTTACGGGTATAATAATTGAAAAATATATCATTTTTTTACAAGAAATAAATAAATTAGATTTATTTTTTTATATATTCTTAGAGATTTACGATTGGTATTTATTTTTTATATATCTAATAAAATATGATTGTTTAAAAACGCATAAAAGTTATTTAATATGATTTTTTCATCCTCTAATTACCAAAATCGGCCTGAACTGGCGCGCTCTCAGCTATTATAACCATTGATGACTTTGAATAAATTGCTCTTTAATTATCTCTTCAAACTCAGGCAGTAAATGCATGGGTACCTAAAGGATTCTTTGGGGCCTTTAGGATAGTTTTCAAAAATTCTAAATCAATCAATTCCCTCATATCTTGTTAAATTAAAAATATGTTGTCTTACTCTGCGAATCGCTCGGATTCCATATGTAAATAGAAACTGCCAGTCCCTTTTTCTACCACTTAACAAAAATCTTAATTGCCTAAGAATAAACAGGGGGCTAAAGGCGATACCATACATATCTCTAACCGCTTTGTAATAACAATCATGAGGTATTGGCGTTTTAACAATAAGCTTACTCATGTCAAAATCATCATAATCTTGAGTAAGCATGACTCCTTCTTTTATGCATTCTTTATGATATGGCGTATAGTCTAACGGGGTACACAAAGTTACTTGCAAAGTTCTGGCTAGACCACTTATCATTAAGCGCTTAACTTCGGAAACGGTTTTATTTAATTGATCTTGCGTTTGCCAATAGTAACCAACCATAATAGTCAAATGGGGATGCATACCATATTTTGTAAGCCATTTTAGGCAATTTTCGACATGCTGAAGCTGATATCCCTTATTTAATCTTTTTAAGGTTTCTTCATCAGCAGCCTCGTATCCCAGAAGAACAAATCGAAAATTAGCCTTGCCCATTAGCTTAATAGTTTCTTCATCTAAATACTCAAACCGCGTGTTGATACCAAAGTAGCAATTTTTTTTATTTAAACCTCGATCAATAATTCCCTGTGCGAACTCACGAGCTTCTTTACCCCTGTACCAAACCCCAGAATCATCAAAAATCTCTTTTACACCATAAGTATTTATAAGATGTTCATACTCGTCCAGACTTCGCTGTACAGACATTAAAGAAAAGGTTAAATCTGGTCCGTTGTAGCGGCAAAAAGTACATTTTCCGAACATACAATCACGTATTACGCTAGTAGCATAGGTACCTGGAGTTTGCAAGAAATTACCATTCTCATATGCGTAATTTTTCCACTGAACTAATTCACGATCAATTAGTGGCGAGCAATCCAATGGCTCAACCTGCCTAAAATTGCCTGTAGACCTAAATTCACCATTAGCGCCCATTCTAATATGAAGCCCTTCAAGCGAACAAGTTAACCTCCAAGATGGATTCTTTTTAATATTGTCAACCAATCTATGCAGAACAAAATCAACGTTACTGCTTCGTATCACTAAATCAATTGCGCACGCCTTCATGGTCTCCTCGGGCATTCGCATTGAGTGATATCCAGTCATGGCGACAATAGAATCAGGTAGTCGTAACTTTATTTCATCAACTGTACTCCAATAAAATTTCATCACTGGAGTAGTGCTCTCTAAAACCACCAAATCAGGTTTCCACACCACTAAATCATCCAGCCACTCTTGGTACGTTTTTAATTGCGCATTTCCATCATCCCAAAGCACATCATTGCCATCCTGACGGAGCCATGTAGCAGCCTGAGCATAAGTGACGGGCAACAAATAGGTTGGCGCTTTAAAGAATTGAACATTACGATTTTGAGAAACCATAGCTTTTTGACCGAGCTGATTAATAATCGGAGGGTAAGAAATGGCTACACGCATATGATTCCTAAAAAAATACTTCACTAATAATATGATTACCATTAACGCCTTGATCCAACAAAATCTGGACCGCATCTATTATCATGTTCCGATTTCCACATAGATAAATAACTGAATCTTTGGAAATTGGATTGCTCCTTAGAAAATCTGTAACACGATTGCTCTTTTCATTTTTATTTTTAGATATACAAGGGAAATAAGTTCCTTTCCTGTAATCCTCAAAATCATAAGCCTCATCGGCATATCTTATACCATGAAGAATGGTATAGTTTAAATTGGGAAAGGTTTTTACAAACGAGTGAAAAGGCGCTATCCCTGTTCCGCTCCCGATAAAAACAAATTTAGCATCAAGCTGATCTTCAGGAATACAAAACTCTCCATATGGGCCATCAATTTCAACCTGATCCCCAACGCATAACTTTTGCAAACGCGAACTTACCAAACCATCGTCAACCGATCGAATAAGAAATTCTAAGTAAGGATCATCGGCAGCTGAATACATGGAATATTCACGGTTAATATCTAAACCAGGTATGCCCACATTGAAACATTGTCCGCTTTTAATTTGATTAATCGGACGCTCAACTCTCAAACAAAATGTATGTTGAGTTTTATGTTCAATATGTAAAACCGAATATGTATTCATTTTTTATTACAAGTTATTGAATTATGGAGATTTTATTGAGCGATACATTAAGACATACCCGATTATCGCAAGTAAAAAATTAAAAACCCCCATTATGGTTAATATCATCCATAGCTCAGAATGCCACATATTAATAATAAAAAGCTCAATTGGCAGCATAAATAAAAATATCCATGAAAATAACATCTTCGCTTTAGCTATCAAGTATTGCTCAGTAATAACTACAATTGTTAACGGGAGAATTGCCAAACCATACCAACGCAATATCTCTCCAGCCCCATCGTAATTTTGTCCATATAAAATCGAGATTATTGAGTCGCTGAAGACCCAATAAAGAATTGCAACTGAGCCGCTTGTTAGAATAGTAGCAATTAGAGCTTGGCGAAGGAGCGATAAACTGCAAGCGCCTTTTGCATGATCCTCTGATACCATAGGAAATAATACAGCAATAAGCCCTCCAGGAAGATATAAAACCGCCTTACCCAGCACAGCTGCCGCCGCGTAAAGCCCAGCCTGACTTGATGAAAAGTACCAGTTTACAAGCACGATGTCTAGCTGCGTCATTGCCGCAAATGATAGATTCGCAATTATTACAGGAATGGCCCGCCCAATTAAGGAAAAGTTTAGATTGATGATGGGAGGGCCTATTTGCTTTGGCAAAGACCCGAATAGATTTGCTGTGGCAAATAAGCCAATCAATATCATTGGTATAAGCACTCCAATTAAAGCGCCCTCAACGCCAAATCCCAACTTAACTAGTAAAGCTCCGGTAATTAATTTCCCGAACATTCCGAACAAACCAATACTGCCCAATAAGGCATACCGCTGTAGCCCCTGCAGAAAAGCTGCGACTATTGCTGTAATAAAGCTGAAAAACAGAATAATAGAAAATAAAATAATTTGTGCGAAACTTTGTGCCTTTAAATAATTTTCAAGATAAGGGCTAAATAGTAAAAATAAAGGTAAAAAAAAGAGGGTTAAAATAAAAAGTAATTTATTAATCTGAAAAAATAATGGTTTTATACTTGATAAGCCGCTATGGGCCTTCAATGCAGATACTTTTCGCACAATTAGCATTGACATAGCACCTATTGGCGCTGACATAAACATAAACAAAGCCATTATGGAGCTAAATAATGCAAATTCGACGGGGCTCAAAATACGTCCCATTACTATTTGATAAACATAGCCCAAAGCGCCACTCAAAATCTGTAGCGCGGTTAAAAGCAAGCCAAAAGGTAGCAATCGATTTCTCGATAGCTTCTTTATCAAACAATTACTAAGTGTCACAATACCTTAGAATCTTTACCGAGAAATTCTCGTACTACATATAGCGGTCTATTGATAACCTCAGTATGGATAATTCCGACGTACAAAGCAACAAGCCCGAGTGCCATCAACACAATACCAATTAAGAATGTATTTATTACCACAACTATTGCAAGAGGTGTATAAATCCAAATTTTTAACAATAAGTAATTTGCAATCATCCAAAAAAATAAAATGCCGCTGAATGCAGAAATAATAATTCCAAGGTAGCCAGCTAACCTTAGAGGCCACAAAGAGAAAGCAGTAATGCTATTAATTGCTAGGCGCCATAATTTTGAGTACGAATAACTCGCCTGACCAAATATCCTGGGATTAGCCTCAAACTCAATATAAGACCTACGAAATCCCAACCAATCCATAATCCCCCTAAACATGCGCTCTCGCTCAGTAATTCTTACAAAAGCTTTAATTACCACTTTATCGTATAGCCTGAAGTCAGTTGTTTTGGCTCTTAGATCAATTCCCGAAATTTTTGCCATTAGCCAATAATAAAAGTAAGCCCCTAACTTTCTTAGCAAGGACTGTTTTTCAGTGGCAGTTCTGATCGTTACGACAACTTCGGCGCCATCTACCCAACTCCTGATTAATTCCGGTATAAGTTCCGGCGGATGCTGTAGATCCGCATCAATACAAATAACGGCGTCTGAATCTTGTGCCTCATGAGCTCCCGCAGTTAGAGCAATTTCTTTGCCAAAGTTACGAGAGAAATCTAAAGCCCTTACCTTTGAGTCCGTTTCAACCAGTTTTTTTATAATTTCATAAGAATTATCAAGGCTACCATCATTGACAAAAATGTATTCCCATTCATATTGCTGCAAGGTGGCGGTTACATCTTTGATACTTGAATAAAGATTTTCTATGTTACCAGATTCGTTATAAACTGGAATAACAATCGATATTTTTTTTTTCATGAAAAATTATAGTTTAATCGTAAAAATTAATTACAAATATACTATATTTTAGTAGGAATCATAAAAATTTTTGGGAAATAAGCTGTTTTGATTTTTCTAATTACCATTAAACACTTTATAATTTAAAAAATCATGCGAGTTCTTCATTTATACAAAACCAGCTTAACTGAGAGCATTGGCGGTGTGGAACAAGTAATAGATCAAATTGCGAGAGGAACTACGCTATTAGGTGTGGAAAATGTCGTCTTAGCCTTGAGCAATACGCCATCTAGCTGCCCATCATACTTTCATGGATATAAAATTTTTACCGCTAAACGTAATTTTGAAATAGCATCTAATGGCTTCTCATGGCAAGCAGTAGGGCTTTTCAAGAAGCTAGCAAAAAATGCGGATGTGATTCACCATCACTTTCCGTGGCCTTTTGGCGATCTGATTCATCAAATGGCTTACCCAAAAAAGCCAACGATCGTAACTTATCATTCAGACATTATTCGACAAAAGCTTCTCTTAAAGCTGTACGATCCCCTCAAAATACACTTTCTAAGATCTGTCGACAAAATCGTTGCAACATCCCCCAATTATCTTCAAACAAGTAGCACATTAAAAACCTATATAGATAAAACAGAAATTATTCCAATAGGCCTAGATAGGCAAACATACCCGGAGCCCGACCCAAGACTTATTCAAAAATACAAAAATGATTATGGCGAACGTTTTTTCTTATTTATTGGGTCTTTTCGCTACTACAAGGGACTAAACTTCCTTATTCAGGCTGCAAAAGAAACTTCTTATCCTGTAGTGATAGCGGGATCAGGGCCAACTGAGATTGAATTAAAAGCTTATGCACAACGCGAAAACCTGAAGAATATTTTTTTTATTGGGCAAATTTCCGAAGAAAATAAAAGTTCACTACTTAAAGCTTGTTTTGGAGTAATTTTTCCATCCCACCTACGCTCCGAAGCCTTTGGAGTTACGCTTTTAGAGGGGGCCATGTTTCAAAAACCCTTAATTTCCTGTGAAATTGGCACTGGAACTACTTATGTGAATATCGATCAAGAGACGGGAATAGTAATAGATCCCTTTAATCCCAAAAGTATTGCCAAGGCTATGACATGGCTATGGAATCACCCGAATGAGGCCAATGAAATGGGGCAAAGAGCTGGCGCACGTTTTCAACTTCTGTTTACTGCCGAAAAAATGGCTCGCTCTTATTATGACCTCTATAAAAGATTTTCCATTGATAGATAGCTTCAGTTTAAATGTAACCTCTGAATACAAACTTTATATATAAAATTAATCAAGAGGTTGTCGGGACAACCAAGAAAAGCCAAATCACATCGAGTATTTTTTCATATAATCTCTTCGACTTGCATAGGTATAGTTTCTTTTACGCTCAGCATCTTTATAGCTAGAAGCATAGAACTATCAGACTTTGGCATTTACTCCTCAGCGTTAACCGTTGGATCTATTTTGTTAATTGTTTTTGATGGTGGCATGTGGACCCTTCTGTTTCATGAGCGCACCAAGGCTAGCCATTTTCTTAAAGTGCGCCACGAAGATTTGCAACATTTGGCTATGGGGCATTCACTCATTTTACTTTCCTGGCCAGCCTAATTTGTTTTGTTTTTGCTGGAGATCATATCTACCTCTGACTTTCTATCGTATGGTGTTTTTGGGGCGTTGCGATTATTTAATATGCGTCTGCATTATTAAGAGGTGATGGTAAATTTAGGGCAGATTCGCTATGGCAGCTAAAGCAAAGAGCGCTTACGGCAACCACATTACTCATCGCCATATCGCTAGACCACTTAAAAGCATGGCAATTATTAATAGCCTAGACAGCTTGAGCGCTATCGGCTGATTTTATGCTTAAAGATATGGTTTCCTTTATAAACCAAGCTTTAAATCAGTCGCCTCACCCAAAATTAAAATATATGCCACATTATTTCCTCTTTTATGGATCGACTTAGCTACCCTTTTTCATTTTCGATCCGATCTAATGCTTTTACA
>JACCDX010383536.1_pt1 | contig 10146 bp, 8 predicted proteins | sample 7449681 | NCBI WGS metagenome assembly JACCDX01 (sample SAMN15323450, study PRJNA562643) | freshwater metagenome | isolation source: river surface water | place: USA:Blue River Watershed | collected 2017-08-18
AAATATGTTTAGAAGCTGTTAGAAGTAATGGAAATATATTATATTATGTAAAAGAACAAACAGAACAAATATGTTTAAAAGCTGTTAAACAAAATGGAAATGCATTGAAATTTGTGAAAAAACAAACTGAAGAAATATGTTTAGAAGCTGTTAAAAAAATTGAACTACTTTATTAAAAATATAACTAATAACTAACAAATATAGAATGACATCATACAGGATTTATTTATTTAATTATAATAATGAATTAAATGGAACAAATATTGATATTTCAGATGGGTTAAATGTTATTATTTCTGATGCATCAAATAATAGTTCAGATGATGAAATTAATGTGTTAACATCTCAAACTGATCTTTTACATTTTATCAATTCAAAAAAAAAATATATTACTTCAATTTGGAAAATACATAATAATAAGAATTTATGTTTATATGACTATGAATTTACTGATGTTGATTTTATGAAAAATTATGAAAATCTTCCAGAAATGTATTATATTTACGAAATAAATGATCTAGATATTAAAATAATGAATATAGATAATAAATAATAAAAATTGAAATGAATTATTTTATTATTATTAATAATATAATTTTAAAATTAGTAGTTGAATTTCTTCAATATAGTGGTCTAGGAATATATAATAATTCTAAAGTTCGTTTCTTCTAATTTTATCACGAATTAACATTAATTCGTCAAATACGGATGGTTCAGCACCTCTTACAAAATGAACTAATTTAGCATCACCAGTTGCTAACAACATTGTTTTTAAATCTTCATTTTGTGTAAATTTTGCATATTGTGCTGCATACATTTCTTTTTTTTGTCTTTTGCCAAAGAAGTCTGAATCTATAGTGACCTCATGTGGTCTTATTAAGGTTCCTTTATATTTACCAGTCTTTCCTCCAGCAGATTTAGCGATAACAGGATCTTTGGATAAATCTGTACCTGAATCTAGAGAGAAACTCAAATAAAATTCTGGATGAGTTTTCTTAAATTTTGAACCTTGATAATAATGCTCGACAGATGCCCATTTATGGTTATCCAATGTAAAAGGTTGTACCCAGAAATTGGATAATTTTTTTCGCCATTGTGGAATATTTGCTAGTGAAGCAAATTCCATTATACGGTCATTTGGAATTTTCTCTCCACTCCCTTTTCCTGGAAGTGGTTTATCAAGTGATTTAGAATAGAATTGAAAGACAATTTCATCACTATATAAACCTCTTAATTTACTTTCAGTTAAATCTTCATATTGTGCTTCTTTAATGACTGATTTTTTCTGACTTGCTTTGAATTGCTGAAAATCAGGAATAATAGAAAAGGGGCCGGCATTTTTTTCCATACACTTTTCATAAATCATCTTCTTTACATCATACGGAATTTCACTAAATTTAAATATCATTTTTTTCTTATATCCAATCAATTTGTAATGACTTCCATTATAATCAGTCATAATATAGAATTCAGGTGTAAACCTTCCTCTTTGTTCTAATATAGCATCATTTAATTGACCACATTGTAAAACATTTTTCTCATCACCGCTTTTATAACTTTCGCTGGAGAGAATAATAAATTTAATATTTAACATTCTCTCCAAAGTTGATATTGCCCAGGTATCTGCCCAAAAATCGCAATGACGAACTGCTTTTTTAAATTGGTCCAAATTTTCAATTCCTTTCATAAATTTATATTCTTTTAAAATATTAGCAGATACCTTTTTTTCTTCAACCAATCTATCATGTTCTGCCTTGACTTCTTTGGCATAGGCAATCATCTCTTTTTTCTCATTTCTATCGATGATTTCATCATATTTCTGTTTTATTGATTCATAATCCAGTGACAATTGTTTTATTTTATTAGTATCTCTAACAATAGAAGCTGAATACATATCATATTGCTCTTTATAATTTTCAAAAACTTCTTGAGTTGCCTCATTTGATAATTTTTTACGTAATTTTGAAGCACTTGTTTGTTGTGCAATACTTGCAAATGCGTCTTGAATAGTTAAAAATAAACAATCACCTCCTCCTTGATTATCTTGTATTGTAAAATGTTTGTTTTTCATAAATTTATGTATCCAAATATCTTTTTGGGAAGGATGATATTTTTCTCTAATATCTTTTGCTTCTTTTTGCGTTTCTTCCCTCAATAATGGAGGTAAAGGAATTCCTTTATTTTGGATAAATATATCTTTTCTCTCTTCAGGGATATCATAATCTTCCACTATATTTTCAATGCCATCTTCATTGTCTTCTTTATCTTCATTATTTTGTTTATCTTCATCATCAGATTCAGTTATTTCGCCTTCTTCTTTATCTATTTTATGGAGTGGTTTATCAGGTTGAAGTCTCATCTTATTTAAAAATTCTTTAGTGACAAATGAATAAATTAATGGATCATCCATTTTTTCAATATCTAAATTATTATATTTATCTAGATATGATATATAATCTGTTGCTTTGATTTCATATATACCAATTTGTATTACTTTATTATTATGCTTAACTAAATAAATTGGAAAATATAATACATTCTTATCTTCATATGTATTTTTAGCATTTCCTACTGCAATTATGATGTCAATATCTTTTACTTCTAATTGGTATAAATTAACCTCCATTTGTAAATCACCTGAATCTACATTTTTTAATTCTGGATAACTTACATCACTATCTATTTTTGATAATACCATTTATATAATTAATAAATATATTTTATATATTTTTATTTATAATCAATAAAATAAATATAATTTTATTTAGGCGGTGCCAAATGTGAAGATTTATAAATAAAATAAATCTTCAGCATAATACCATTTCTTTCTCTATATATAATATGAATAATATAAATAGACAATTAGGAGGAGTATTACAAAATATACCTTTATTATCTTCCTCTATAAACACAAGAAGTAATTTTGTAAATTTCCTTGAAAATTCTGAAATAAAATTATTAACCAATAATTCTAGTTATGGAATATTATTTACTTGTGAATTAATAAATCCACAATTTAAGTCTCCTTATTATTCATTTCGCAGTTATCAATTCGGAACAGAAGTTCGTAAAATAATATTTAAAATATGTCCACTAATGGATGAAACCAATAGAACTTTACCAATTCTTATGATCGGATCACATGAAAAAAAACGAATGACTACTACACGATTTATAGAAGAATATCAGACACAATTACATATTGCTATGCATACATGTAAATTTTTAGAATCTAAGGCACCATTTCCTATTTATTTAGATACATTTAAAATTCATGAAAATAATACATTAGATAATAATACATTTGATGATATATATACTATTTCTGATGAATCTAACTCTGATCGAAGTAATACTGATATATTATTTGATGACGACGATTTTTTAAAACTTTTACAAAGTAAATTTATTGATACACCTCACACTGATGATGATCATGAAGACTATGGTGAAATAGTTACTAATAGCATGTCAGGTGGAAACACAACATCGCAATTGTCTATATTAACACAACTTATAAATAGTTTACAAAATAAACAATTTGATTCTTTAGGTTTATTTGCAATGGAAATAGCAGACGAGTATGACACATTGATTAGTTTTCGAGGTGATCCAAAATATAAACTTTATAAAAATATAGCAAGACTAGAATTAATACAGTTAATTTTAGAAGCAGGTGTTGCTCATGAAGATTTTCATCAAGAAAATGTATTATTTAATTCATCTTATAATGGATATTATTATGGAGTAATGGGTAAATCATTAGTTATTGATTTTGGTAATTCGCATAATATAAATTATGATAAATTGGTATATCTTCAGTCTTTATATGACCAATTGAATATTCGTGAATTAATTACTGCTGTTTATAACGAATGTACTATAGAATTAGCAAAACATTTACCTAATTATTCATGGTTTATAAATATAGATAATTCTGATATAGAAAGTATTTCACATTTGATTCAACTGAGGGAAATATCTATAAATAATTTGAAACAATATTCTGAAAAAGTAAATAAACAATTATATCCAGTTGATAAATATACTATTTTTAAAAGATATCCAAAATTGCCACTTGACCTATTAAAATATTTAAGATTTTTTCCTAGAAAAGAAAATATTCAACGCGCTCAATTTGGTGGAAATGATTATAATAATAATGATAATGATAACGATAACAATATTATATATATGCCTCAAAAATATGATTTTACTTCATTGTTTTTAAATATTTTAGTAACAATTGCCAATGCAAATATTAATCTTAATCAAATAATTAAATATAGACGAAAAAAACAAAAAAATATAATAACACATATCAAATCCAATCAGACTATGAGATTGCCACTTAAAGTAACTGGTGGAAAATGTAGAAAATATAGAAAATGTACTAGTGGTAGAAAATATAAGAGACATTCAAAAAAATATCATTCTAAAACTAAAAAAAACAAAACATACTATAAACATTAAATAAATATAGAGAGAAATATTCACATTTGGCACCAGATTTTTACATGTCAATTAAATCCATAAACTTAAATAGTGATTTATTAGTTAAACTTTTAAAATCTTTTACTTTACTATTAGCGATTTTTTCTATAATTTCGTTAATTGTAAATCCACAAATAAGTTCATAATTACTTCCATCATCATCTACATATAACTCTTTTTTATATAATAATGCAATTGTTTCAGTCAACTCTTCAACCTCATTCTTTTTATTCTCATGTGAAATAAAATCGTAAATATTAGAAAGTAAATTTCTGGTAATTTTCATAATTTCGGATTTTTGGATAATGTTGTTATTCATTAAATTAATATAAAAACATGCTAACGATTTTCTCTTTTCATTTGTTTTATTAATCTCACAAAATCGGTCATAATTTTCATTTGGATCTACATATTCAATATTATTAAATAAACCAATAAATTGATCTAAATGTTCTTGATATTTATCTCGAATAAATACATATTTTGTACATAAATCTGAATATAAATCAGCATAAATTTTAGAATAATATCTATTTGATGATGCAACTTCGAAAATATTGGTACCAATATTTCCTAAATCAGTGATAGAATGTTCACTTATAATTTTATCAATTACGTCCATAATTTTATTACGCATATCAATATAATTTTTATCAGTTAATTTATTAATAAAAGACCTAATTAAGTCGAAATCACCTTCTACACCTGTTTTTGATTCTATTTTGGTTGTTTGAAAAGTTCGAATAGAATCCCAATCATCATCATTTAATACTTCCATTCCTTTATTACCATGTCTTTTTTTCCCATTATTACTAGATTCTTTAAATTCTCGCTTTTTAAAAACAGGCGTCTTATCATAATGTGGCGAACCAACTTGCATTGCCAAATTTGAAATAATTTCCATTGTTTTATCTGGAATTGTATAGTTAAATCCATTAAAACTGATATTTTCAATTTGGTCCAATGTATATTTTAAAGTAGAGGTCGACATAGTAATAGTTATTATACCTTCCATTTTTATATTTATATCAATTTTTTTAAATATAATTTTTTAAATTCACTTAAATAGATTTGTTTATATTATAACACAATATGTCAATAAACACTGATGATAAAACTGATCAAGATTTATCAATTGATAAATCTTCTTATAGTGTCCAAGAAATAAAATCATGGGATGATTTTGACTTAGACCCAAACTTATTACGTGGAATTTTTGCATATGGATTTGAAAAACCAAGTCCAATTCAAAGTAAAGCTATTATGCCTGTTATTGAAGGAAGAGATGTTATTGCACAAGCACAATCTGGTACTGGTAAAACAGCAACATTTACTATCGGTGCACTTCAACGAGTAAATATATCTGAATCTACTACACAAGTCTTAATATTATCTCCGACGAGAGAATTATCCACCCAAACTACTAAAGTCGCTTTAAGTTTATCTTCTTTTATGGACGGTATAAGAATTAAGACATTGGTTGGTGGGTCGAGTCTTGAAGAAAATGGTAGTTCTTTTTCTAATAAAAATATTCCTCATATTATTTCTGGATGTCCTGGTCGTGTTTTTGATATGATGCGAAGAGATAAAATCAACGGAAAAACAATTAAACTTATTATTTTAGATGAGGCCGATGAAATGTTATCTTCTGGATTTAAAGAACAAGTCTATAATATTTTTCAACATCTAAACAATACTGTCCAAGTGTGTTTATTTAGTGCAACTTTACCAGAAAGTATAAACGGAATAATTGATAAAATTATGAGAAACCCAGTTAGAGTTTCAGTTAAAAAAGAACAATTAACATTGGAAGGAATTCGACAATATTTTGTTGCATTAGATGACGATAGACAAAAATACACCACATTAAAAAATTTATATTCATTTATCAATATGTCGCAAACTATTATTTATTGTAATAGTATTAAACGAGTTCAAGATTTATATGAAGCAATGTGTGAAGATTTATTTCCAGTATGTCGCATACATAGTAATATGGATAAATCTGAACGCGATAAGGCATTTAATGAATTCAGAAGTGGATCTTCTAGAGTATTAATATCGTCTAATGTTACTGCAAGAGGAATTGACATTCAACAAGTTAGTGTTGTTGTTAATTTTGATTTACCAAAATGTGTACACACATATTTACATAGAATTGGACGTTCTGGTAGATGGGGTAGAAAAGGAGTAGGTATTAATTTTATTACTCGACGTGATATTCAATCTTTAAAAAATATTGAAGAACATTATGCAACACAAATTCAAGAAATGCCTAGTGATTTGGGATTTTTAAGTAAAATGTAAAACTATATAAAGATATAATTATCATATTAAGGTATATTACAAAATAGATAAAAAATATATAGCATCTGATCAAAGATACTATCATTAATTAGGTTATTCGTAAAATTAATTCATTATATTTCTAACATACAATATAATGACTTCTATAATAGAAAATATAAACAATTGCTTTAAAAGTCCCATTTGTTATAATAATTCAAAAATGACAGTCAATGAAAATATTATTAACAATTTAGAATTGATTGAAACATTAGATCTATCATGTAATCCTATATATACTTTTTGTTTTGATAATGATAATGACATATCTAAAAAACTAAATCACCAATTATGTAAATTTTACACAACTGATGTAGATTTTTTAAAAGATTCACAAAATCTACTTAAAACATATAAACCATTAGGTGTTAAATATACAGATTATTCTACTAACTATAAAAAAATAGTCGACATTTGGAATGAATTAAAAATAGATGCGGCATTCAAAGAGAGATATTATTTTGTTGAATGGGAAATGTTGGAATTTTTAAATAGATCAGAATTGTTTTTACAGTTTATAAGTATTTATAATCTTCTCTCGCCTTTAATATCATTATTAGTTCCTATTATTATTTTGATTATACCTTTTGTTATCATTAAGATGAAAGGTCTTCAGATTACGATAAGTGAATATATTGATGTACTTAAATTAGTCGCCAGTCAAAATGCAATTGGAAAACTTTTTGTAGTTAATTTTAGTGAAATTAATAGTCAAGAACAATTCTACATTTTATTATCTGCAGCATTTTATTTGTTTTCTATTTATCAAAATTTTATGGTTTGTGTTCGATTTAATAATAATATGAAAACAATTCATAATCATTTTAACGAATTAAACATTTATTTATCACACACACTTAATTCGATGAATAATTATTTAAGTTGTTCATCTGATTTGACTACATATAATGAGTTTAATTCAGTTGTAAAAGAACAAATGGACATTTTAAAATCTATTAGTAATAAAATTGATGGAATAACTAGTTATAACATGTTTAATTTTAGTAAAATAAAAGAAGTTGGTTATGTATTTAAATGTTTTTATGAATTACATACTGATAGTAAATATAATGATGCTATTTTATATTCTCTAGGATTTAATGGTTATATGGACTGTTTAAAAGGATTACAAAATAATATAGTAGACGGAAAAATAAGTTTCGCATCATTTGTAAATAACTCAAAAAAGACTATATTTAAAAACAGCTATTATGCAAGTTTGAAAAATTCAACTCCTATTAAAAATACAATTAAACTTAAGAAAAATATGATTATAACTGGTCCAAATGCATCAGGCAAAACAACTATATTAAAGACTACTATGATCAATATTTTATTATCTCAACAATTTGGATGTGGATTTTATGATTCTGCTAATATTAAACCATTTAAGTATTTACATTGTTATTTAAATATTCCAGACACATCTGGTAGAGATAGTTTATTCCAAGCAGAGGCAAGAAGATGTAAGGAAATATTAGATTGTATTGATATAAATAACACAGACGAACATTTTTGTGCATTTGATGAATTATACTCTGGAACAAATCCTGAAGAAGCTGAACAAAGCGCGACTGCATTTATGAAATATATAACAAAACATAAAAATGTATCTTGTATTTTAACTACTCATTTTATGAAAGTATGTAAGCGGTTAGAAAAATCTAAAATGATTATAAATTATAAAATGACAACAGAGAGAAAAAATGATAAATTAATATATAAATATCTATCAACTGAAGGTATATCCGATATAAAAGGAGGTATTATTGTATTAAAACAAATGAACTATCCTAAGGAAATTATTAATTCTATTTAATGTTGTTTAATTGCTTGCAAACAGATTTCTTTATATTCTTCTTTCACAAAATTTAATGCATATCTATTTTCTTTAACAGCTTCTAAACATATTTTTTCGGTTTGTTCTTTTACATATTGTAAATTGTTACCATTTTGTTTAACAGCTTCTAAACAAATTTCTTCACTTTGTTCTTTCACATAATACAATGCATTTATATATTGTTTGACAGCTTCTAAACATATTTTTTCAGTTTGTTCTTTCACATATATTAATGCATATCCAATTTTTTTAACAGCTTCTAAACAGATTTCTTCGGTTTGTTCTTTTACATATTGTAATGCAAAACCATTTTGTTTAACAGCTTCTAAACAAATTTCTTCGGTTTGTTCCTTTACATATTTTAATGCACCGCCACTTTGTTTAACAGCTTCTAAACACATTTCTTCAGTTTGTTCTTTGACAAATTTTAAAGCATCCCCATTTTGTTTAACAGCTTCTAAACATATTTCTTCGGTTTGTTTTTTTACATATTTTAATGCAACACCACTCTGTTTAACCGCTTGTAAACAAATTTCTTCAGTTTGTTCTTTCACATATATTAATAATAACCCATTTTTTTTAATTATTTCTAAACATATTTTGTCAGTTTGTTCTTTCACATATTTTAATGCAAGTCTATTTTGTTTAACAGCTTCTAAACAGATTTCTTCAGTTTGTTCTTTCACATATTTTAATGCATCCCCATTTTGTTTAACAGTTTCTAAACAGATTTCTTCAGTTTGTTCTTTAACATATTTCAATGCCATAAATTTTTGTTTAACAGCTTCTAAACAATATTTAGCATTGTCCCATCCTTCAAATTTATCTAATTCAATGCGAGATTTTAAAAATAGTTTATCTGCTTTAAATTTATTTGTTTCAATATATACCTTAGAATCTGGTAAAATAGTGACTTCTCTTATATAATATATTGGTGCAAAACTATAGTCAATCCATAAAGGTATTTTATCATATTCAGTAAAATAAAGTCCTCCAGATTTACATTCATCAGTTGGATTAAATGGAACATTATCTACATTAACTCCATCATTATATTGAAATCCATTATGTTTTTCCAATTCATTTGTTAATTTATAAAATCTTGTATTAGGATATCTCAACAGAAATTCTTCTCCAGACATTAATTGTGTCATTGTTTTTCTTTATAAGTTATTATATCATATATCAAAAAAAGTATTTCAATTTTTTTTATAAATATTCATAAATAAATATTTATAAATAATGTCTTTGTTTTTTACATATTCATTTGCATTTTTATTTTATTTAAAAATTGTTTTTTCACAAGTCTTAATGCATCTCTATTTTGTTTAACAGCTTGCAAACATATTTTTTCAGTTTGTTCATTTATATATCGCAAAATATATCCATTTTGTTTAACAGCTCTTAAACATAATTCTTCAGTTTGTTCTTTTACATATTGTAATGCATAACCATTTTGTTTAACA
>JACCDX010814660.1_pt1 | contig 10146 bp, 9 predicted proteins | sample 7449681 | NCBI WGS metagenome assembly JACCDX01 (sample SAMN15323450, study PRJNA562643) | freshwater metagenome | isolation source: river surface water | place: USA:Blue River Watershed | collected 2017-08-18
GAAGTTCGGCTTCAAGTACATCGGCCCGATCGACGGACCCGCCCTGGAATCGCTGATCCCGCCGCTGGAAACCCTCAAGCACCTCGAAGGCCCGCAGTTCCTGCATGTGGTCACCCGCAAGGGGCAGGGCTACAAGCTCGCCGAGGCCGATCCGATTGCCTACCATGGCCCCGGCAAGTTCGATCCTGCGGTCGGCATCGTCTCGCCCGCCACGCCACCCAAGACCAGCTTCACCCAGGTCTTTGGCCAATGGCTGTGTGACATGGCCGACCGGGATGAGCGCCTGGTGGCCATCACGCCGGCCATGCGCGAAGGCTCGGGCATGGTGGCCTTTCACCAGCGCTTTCCCAAGCGCTACTACGACGTGGGCATCGCCGAGCAGCATGCGGTCACGCTGGCCGCCGGCATGGCCTGCGAGGGCGTCAAGCCGGTGGTGGCGATTTACTCGACCTTCCTGCAAAGGGGCTACGACCAGCTCATCCACGATGTCGCGCTGCAGAACCTGCCGGTGGTCTTTGCGTTGGACCGGGCCGGCCTGGTCGGTGCCGATGGCGCCACCCACGCGGGCGCCTACGACATCGCCTACATCCGCTGCGTCCCCAACCTGAGCCTGGCCTGCCCCGCTGATGAGCGCGAATGCCGTCAGCTGCTCTCCAGCGCCTATGCCCAGAACCACCCGGTGGCGGTGCGTTCTCCGCGTGGGGCAGGCGCCGGAGTGCAGCCCCTGGCCGAACTGGAGCCCCTGCCTTTTGGCAAGGGGGAAGTGCGTCGCCAGGGCCGCCAGACCGCCATCCTGGCCTTTGGCACCTTGCTGTATGCCGCCCTCGAAGCCGCCGACAAGCTCGACGCCACCGTGGTCAACATGCGCTGGGCCAAACCGCTCGATCTGGACTTGCTGGCCCAGGTGGCGGCCGGCCATGAGCGCATCGTCACCGTGGAAGAAGGCGTGGTCATGGGCGGGGCGGGCAGTGCCGTGCTCGAAGCCCTGCAGAGCCTGGATCTGCACCGGCCGGTGCTGCAGTTGGGCCTGCCGGATGCCTTCATCGAGCAGGGCGATCCGGCCAAACTGCTGGCGCTGCAGGGGCTCGATGCGACCGGCATCGAGGCGGCCATTCGCCAGCGCTGGGCGGACTGAGGGCACTGGCCGATCGCCATGAAATCAAATCAACAGGTTGTTGATGATTTTGACGGTCTCAGAGGGTAAACCCCCCCCGGCAGGGTGATTTGCACTTTCTACAATGCGGGCCTGACCCACAAGTCCTCGTCTGGTTGTTTCAGGCTTGTTTTTTTACAAAAGGAGTATGTCCATGGATCGTCGTTCCGTTCTGAAAAATGCCGGTATCGCTGGTGTGCTGGCTGCCGGTGTTGCACCCGCAGTCCATGCCCAGGCCGCCGTTCGCTGGCGCCTGGCTTCGAGCTTCCCCAAGGCCCTGGACACCATCTACGGTGCCGCTGAGGTGTTTGCCAAGCAGCTCAAGGACATGTCCGGTGGCAAATTCGAAGTTTCGGTGCACGCCGCCGGTGAACTGACCCCGGCCTTCGGCGTTCTTGACGCCGTGCAGCAGGGCTCCATCGACATCTGCCACACCGCCCCGTACTACTTCCATGGCAAGGATGAAACCTTTGCCATCGGCACCGCCATCCCCTTCGGCCTCAACAGCCGCCAGCTGACCGCCTGGATGGTGGAGGGCAATGGCCTGAAGCTGATGCGCGAGTTCTACGCCAAGTACAGCATCCTCAATTTCCCAGCCGGCAACACCGGCTCCCAGATGGGCGGCTGGTACCGCAAGGAAATCAAATCGGTCAAAGACATCAAGGGCCTGAAGATGCGCATTGGCGGCTTCGCCGGCCGTGTGCTTGAGCGCCTGGGCGGTGTGCCCCAAAACATCCCTGGCGGCGAGATCTACTCTGCCCTGGAAAAAGGCACCATCGACGCCACCGAGTGGGTGGGGCCGTACGACGACCAGAAGCTCGGCTTCAACAAGGTCGCCCCCTTCTACTACTACCCCGGCTGGTGGGAAGGCGGCGCGCAGCTGGACTTCTTCATCAACAACAAGGCCTACGATGCCCTGTCGCCCGAGTACAAGGCCATGGTCGAGGCAGCCGCTTCGCATGCCCACACCGAAATGCAGGCCCGCTATGACGCCCGCAACCCGATCGCGCTCAAGCAGTTGGTTGGCGCCGGCACCAAGCTGCGTCCTTTCCCCAAGGATGTGATGGAGGCTGCCTTCAAGGAGTCCCAGGCCCTGTACGCCGAGCTCAACAAGAAAAACGAGAACTGGAAAAAGGTGTATGCCGATTACTCCAAGTTCCTGGCCGATCAGAACATGTGGTTCAAGGTCACCGAAATGCGCTTCGACAGCTTCATGCAAGCACAGAAGCTCTGACGGCTTCACAGCCCAAAAAAATCGCGCCTCCGGGCGCGATTTTTTTGGCCTGCTGGTGCGCGCGGTGGGCCGGGCGCCTTCCAGACCCCGGCTTCAGCCCAGGGTTCTGAAATCCCGCAACTCCCGCACCAGCCGTTCGAAGTCCGAGAGCATGGTGCTGTCGGCGGCATAGAAGACGGCAAACTTGCCAGCCAGGGTTCGTGCATAGAGCCTGGGGGCAATCAGCCAGTCCAGACCGGGTATTCGGATCAGCTTGGCATAGGCCAGTTCGCGCAGTTCCATTTGCTTGTCCCACAGCCAGCTCTGGTGGATGCTGTCTGCATCCAGCCGGGTCCGGCTTGTCCAGATGTGCCAGACGGTGAAGAACATCAGTGCCAGTCCGGCGGCAAACCAGCTCAGGCCCGAGGATTCCCCCGAGCCGAGGGCGCCTTCGCGCCAGAGGCTGAACATCCAGAGCGAACCCGCCAACAGCATGGCCAGCGCCAGCAGGCGGAAGGTCAGCGAAAAAGCCCGGACGCTGCGTCCGGGCTCCAGGGGTTGGAAGCGAAAGGGCGCCGGCCCCAGCAGCTTGTCAAGTGACTCGGACATGGAGGCTATTTCTTCTCGGCCTCGTTGTTGCTCTTGATCATCTCTTCCAACTGGTCCTTGGCCGCGTCGGCATCCTGCTCGACCTGGTCGTCGGGCTCCAGTTCGATCTGCACTTTGTCCAGATCCACCACCACTTCCTTGTCGAGGAACATGGTCACCGTTTCGGGCACGAAGATGACGATGGCCACCAGCAGCAGCTGCATGACCACCCAGGGGATGGAGCCCAGGTAGATGTCCTTGGAGAGCACCGGCTTGGGAATGCGTTTTTCCTTGTACAGGGTGTCGGCAATGCCGCGCAGGTAGAACAGGGCAAAGCCGACGGGCGGGTGCATGAAGCTGGTCTGCATGTTCACGCACAGCAGTACGCCGAACCAGATCAGGTCAATGCCCAGCTTCTCGGCCACCGGTGCGAGCATCGGAATGATGATGAAGGCGATCTCGAAGAAGTCGAGGAAGAAGGCCAGGAAGAACACGAAAATGTTGACCACGATCAGGAAGCCGATCTGGCCGCCGGGCAGGCCCGAGAGCAGGTGCTCGACCCACAGCGCGCCGTCGACGCCCTGGAACACCTGCGAGAAGACGCGGGCACCGATCAGGATGAAGGCGACCATGGCCGTCAGGCGCATGGTGGCGACCATCGAGTCCCAGATCAGGCTGATGCTCAGCCGCTTGTGCATGGCCGCCAGGACCAGTGCGCCCACACATCCCATGGCGCCAGCTTCGGTGGGGGTCGCCAGGGCCTTGCTCATGCCCGGCAGGCCGCCCATGGAGCCCAGCACCGCGAAGATCAGGATGGCCGAGGGGATGATGCCGCGCAGGCACTTGCCCCACAGGGCCCAGCCCGAGAGGGTGCGGGCTTCCTTGGGCACGCCCGGCACGTAATGGGGTTTGATCATGCCCAGCGCAAAGGTGTAGAGGGCGAAGATCATGACCTGCAGGATGGACGGGCCCCAGGCGCCCTTGTACATGTCGCCCACCGAGCGGCCCAGCTGGTCGGCCAGCACCACCAGCACCAGCGAGGGCGGCACCAGCTGCGTGATGGTGCCCGAGGCGGCCAGCACGCCGGTGGCGTAGCGCATGTTGTAGCCGTAGCGGATCATCACCGGCAGCGAAATCAGGGCCATGGCAATGACCTGGCCGGCCACGGTGCCGGTGATGGCTCCGAGAATGAAGCCCACCAGGATCACCGAGTAGCCCAGACCGCCGCGGACCGGGCCGAAGAGCTGGCCCATCGAGTCCAGCATGTCCTCGGCCAGCCCGCATTTCTCCAGGATGGCGCCCATGAAGGTGAAGAAGGGGATGGCCAGCAGCAGGTCATTGCTCAGGATGCCGAAGATGTTGAGCGGCAGGTTGGACATGTAGCTGACCGGGAACCAGTTCATCTCGATGGCGATGAATCCGCAGAACAGGCCCAGGGCAGCCAGCGAGAAGGCCACCGGGAAGCCAATCAGCATCACGATGACCAGGCCGGCGAACATGACCGGGGCGAAGTTTTCCATTTGCATGGTGTTTCCTTGGGGAATGCTTGTGTGGGGCGCAGTGCAGCAGGACGGGCTTACTGAACGGGCTTTTCGTAGTGGGTGTCCATCTCGAACTTGCCTTGCAGGTAGGCCACCCGCTTGATGGTTTCACTCACACCCTGCAGGAACATCCAGCCAAAGCCCAGGGGCAGCATCAGCATGGCCGGCCAGCGGACCAGGCCACCCGCATTGGTGGACACCTCGTTGGAGAGGTACATCTTGATGAACAGGGGCCAGCTCAGGTAGGCCAGCACAGCCATCACCGGCAACAGGAAGAAAATCAGGCCGAAGATGTCCACATAGACCGACCGGTTGCCGGTCAGCTTGCCGTAGAAGATGTCCACACGCACGTGTTCGTTGAGCTTGAGCACGATGGGGGCGCCAAGCATCACGGTGACTGCGAACAGGTACCACTGGATCTCCAGCCAGGCATTGGAGCTGATGTCCAGGCCATATCGGACAAAGGCATTGCCCGCTGAGATCATGGCGGCAGACATGACTGCAAAGGCCGCCAGCTTGCCGAACTTGTCGCTGATCCAGTCGATGGCAAGTGCAAATCGAAGGAGGGCTGTCATGGGGGGACTTCCGAAAATCAAGGTGCAGGGATTCTAGTGGCTTGCCGCCGCCTGACCGTGGACGCCCGATTGAAATTTCCGCTCGCCCTTCCTGCAAAAGGCTCAAAACCCAGGGCAGGACCTCAGTCGCCCCACCAGGGCAGGGTCCTCTTGAGGGCCTGCACCTGGCCACAGTCGTCCGGCCAGCGGTAGCCCGGCAGGGCCTGCATCCGCTCGCGCCAGGCCGGTGTCTGCAGCAGCTGGCGCAGCTGCTGCACGGCCGGGGTGTCGAGTGCCGATTTCAGGCACACCAGCCAGTAATGTTCCTGTTCGAGTTCAACAAAGTCGAGCTGGTGTGCTCGCGCCGCCGATTCGACCCCCAGCGCGCAATCGGCCTGGCCACTGGCCACGCGGGCGGCCACAGCCGCGTGGGAGGGCTCCTCAAGCAAGTAGCCGCTGATGGCAGTCGAGGGCACGTCCTGGCGCTGCAGCCAGTCATCGAGCAGGAGCCGGGTGCCGGTGCCCAGCGTGCGGTTGACAAAGCGCAGCCCGGGGCGCAGCAGGTCCTGCCAGCCCCGGATGCCCAGGGGGTTGCCCGAGGCCACCATCAGGCCCTGCCGGCGCATCGCAAACCCGATCAGCTTGTGCTGACCAGTCTGCAGCAGCGGCGCATAGGTCTGTGCGATCAGCCGCTGGCTGTTCGGTCGCAGCGGCGCATGGAAACCGGCCACTGTGCAGCGCCCCTCGTTGAGGGCGCGGATCGCGTCCACGCTGCCGCAAAAGCGGATGTCCAGGTGCAGCCCTTGGTCGGCGGCCTGTTCCCGCAGGCCCACCAGGGCATCGTCATGGCTGGCATAGAGCGTCAGCACATGGCTGCCCGGATCGAAGGCCATGGCAAAGGTTTTCTCGAGTTCGGCCTGCAGGGCGCTGATTTGCGGCGCCAGCCGGGCCTGGGCCTGGCGCTCGGCCCACAACAGCTTGTCGGCGAATTCGGTCAGGCGTGCGGCCTGGCCTTTCTCCCAGACGATCAGGGGTTGCGAGAGCGCCTGCTCCCAGCGCTTGAGTTCGCCCCAGACGTGGCGGTAGGACAGGCCGCAAGTCCGGGCCGCCCCGGAGATCGAGCCGCTGTCACGCACCGCCTGCAGCAGCGCCATCAGTGGGTGGTGCAGCGGCGAGGTCGGTCCCTGCACGGCCGGGACATCGTGCGACCATTGGTAGGACAGGTGGATCTTGGGCATGTGCCAAGTGTGCACCAGCCGAGGCCTATGCAATTGAGTTCATAACGGACATCCCTGATCGAAGGGCCATCCGAACCCGCTTAACATGCGGACCGCTGTATGAACACCTTCACCGACAGCGTCTTCACGGCGCTGCACCTGCTCACCTCACTGGACCCCACACTTTGGCGCATCGTCGGTCGTTCGCTGGCTGTGAGCGCCACGGCCTGCCTGATCGGTTATGGCCTGGGCGTGCTGCTGGGCGCCTGGCTGGCGGTCGGGCGTTTTGCCGGACGCGGCGCCGTGCTGGTGCTGCTCAACACCCTGCTGGCCCTGCCTTCGGTGGTGGTGGGCCTGGTGGTCTACCTGCTGCTCTCGCGCAGCGGGCCGCTGGGTTTTCTGGGCTGGCTCTTCAGTTTCAAGGCCATGGTGCTGGCCCAGGTGATCCTGGTGCTGCCGGTGGTCACCGCGCTCACCCGTCAGGTGGTCGAAGACGTGGAGCGCCAGCACGGCGAGCAATGGGCTTCGCTGGGTGCCGGTCCGCTGCTGCGCAGCCTGCTGCTGGCCTGGGACGAGCGCCTGGCCCTGATGACGGTGTTCGTGACCGCCTTCGGCCGCGCCATTGCGGAGGTGGGCGCGGTCATGATTGTGGGCGGCAACATCGACGGTTTCACCCGGGTCATGACCACCGCCATCGCGCTGGAGACGAGCAAGGGCGATCTGCCACTGGCCCTGGCCCTGGGCATGGTGCTGCTGGTGGTGGTGGGCCTGCTCAATCTGCTGATGGCCCTGATGCGCTGGCGCGCCCGCGCGGGCGCCGGCGCAGGGCCGTCATCGGCATGGCAGGGGGGGCTCTGATGGCGACCTTGCTGCAGCTGCGGGGGGTGTCTGTGCGTCTGGGTGCGGTCGCGGCACTGGAAGGGGTCGACCTGGACGTACAGCCCGGCGAGCGCGTGGCCCTGGTGGGGGCCAACGGCTCGGGCAAGAGCACCTTGCTGCGCACCCTGCATGGTCTGCTGGCCCCGTCGGCCGGGCAACTGCAGCGCGAGCCGACGCACCGCCAGGCCATGCTGTTCCAGCGACCGCATCTCCTGCGCACCACGGCCCTGAGCAATCTGGCCCTGGGCCTGTGGCTTGACCGTTCGCTCGGTCTGGGCTGGTCTGCTGCCTGTCAGCAGGCCAGGCTGGCGCTGGCGCGTGTCGGCCTCAGCGACTGCGCGCAACGCAATGGTCGCACGCTCTCCGGTGGGCAGCAGCAGCGGCTGGCGCTGGCCCGCGCCTGGGCGCGTCACCCCGACCTGCTGCTGCTTGACGAGCCCACTGCCAGCCTCGATCCGAACGCCAAGCGCGAGGTCGAGGCCCTGATCGCCGAATTTGCCCGTGGCGAAGACCGGCCCCTGACCCTGGTCTGGGCCAGCCACAACCTGGGCCAGGTCAAGCGCATGGCCAGCCGCGTGGTCTACCTGCAGGGTGGGCGGGTGCTGGCCGACCTGCCGGTCGAGGATTTTTTCAATGCCCAGGTGCTGGCCCGCATCAGCCCCGAGGCCCATGCTTTTGTTCAAGGAGAAACCGCATGACCATCCGTTTTCACCCCCTGCGTCGACTGATGCTGTGCGCCTTGCTGGCCAGCCCCCTGGCCTGGGCGCAAAGTCCGTCGATCGTGGTGTCATCCACCACCTCCACCGAGCAGTCGGGCTTGTTTGCCCACCTGCTGCCGGCCTTCAAGCGCGCCAGCGGCATGGACGTCAAGGTCGTCGCGCTGGGCACCGGCCAGGCGCTGGACATGGCCCGCCGTGGCGATGCCGATGTGGTCTTCGTGCACGACCAGGCCGCCGAGGAGAAATTCGTGGCCGAGGGCTTTGGCCTGCGGCGCCTGCCGGTCATGTACAACGACTTCGTGCTGATCGGGCCGAAGGCGGACCCGGCCGGCACACGCGGCCGCGACATCGTCGCCGCCATGGGCCGCCTGGCCGCTGCCAACGCGCCCTTTGTCTCGCGCGGTGACAAGAGTGGCACGCATGCGGCCGAACTGCGCTTCTGGAAAACCGCCAACCTCGAGAGCAGCAAGGGCAGCGGCTACCGCGAATGCGGCTGCGGCATGGGCCCGGCCCTCAACATCGCCGCTTCGCAGGGGGCTTACCTGCTGGCCGACCGCGGCACATGGCTGAACTTCAGGAACCGCGCCGACCTGGCCATTCTGGTGGAAGGTGACCAGCGCCTGTTCAACCAGTACGGTGTGATGGTGGTCAACCCGGCGAAACACCCCCAGGTCAGGCTGGCCGATGCGCAGAAATTCGTCGACTGGCTGGTTTCGCCTGCCGGTCAGTCGGTGATCGCCGATTACAAGATTGGCGGCGAGCAGCTGTTTTTCCCGAATGCGGCGAGATGAACCGCATCCATTCAGCCCCTGGGCGTGCCCAGCTTGCGGTAGACCGTCGCGCGGCTGATGCCCAGCGCCCGCGCGGCGGCCGCCACATTGCCCCTGGCCTGGACCACCGCCTGCTGGATCAGCTCGGCCTCGAGATCGCGCAGGGCCTTGCCGCCGCCGTGCGTGCCTGGCGCGGCTGAACCGCCCAATGCACCACGGCCTGCGCGGTGGGCCTGGGTCTGCAGCCGCAGACCCGACCACAGCGGCACCTCGCACAGGCCCTCGTCGCGGCGGGCGGCATCGAAGAGGTTTTCCCAGGGCATGGCGAAGACGTCGCTGGCATGGACCGGGTGACTGTCCGCCTCCAGTGCCAGCATTTGACGGGCCGTCGGGTTGGCGCCGGTGATCTGTCCGTCGGCGTCGAGCGTGAGCAGCCCATCGCTGTCATCGCCCGGCTGGTTGCCCGGCCAGTTCAGTCGCAAGGTCAGGGCGTGGGGGACGCCCAGCAGCCAGCTGTTTTCGATGCTGCGCGCCGAGCGGCGCACCAGGTGCTTGAGGGCCGGGCGCTCATGGACTTCCACGCCCGTCAGGTCCAGCATGCCGGCACACAGGCCATCCGGTCCGAAAACAGGCGCACCGGCACAGCTGTAGACGCTGTTGTCGTCGAAAAAATGTTCGCCACGGTGCAGCCAGACCGGCTGCAGTTCGGTCAGTGCCGCGCTGATGGCGGTGGTGCCCACGGCGCGCTCGGACAGGTCCACCCCGACGCGCGCGATCACGTCTGCACGGCGGTCGCGGCGGTCCACGGGGCCGTGCACATCGACCACGATGCCCTCGGCATTGGTCAGGATGGCGAAATAGCCAATGTCGCCCATGGCGCGCACCAGCTCGGCCAGCACGGGTCGGGCTGCCTGCACCAGGGGCTGGCTGGCCTCCTGCACCTGGCGCATGCGGGCCGCGCTCACCGCGTCAAAGTCCACCCGCTGTCCGGGCTGCAGACCCCAGGCCTGACAGCGCTGCCAGCCGCGCTGCAGCCAGGGGGACAGGGTCACCAGTTCCCCCCGTCCGGGCTCGTGGAGCAGCGTCTGGCGGGCCTGTGCGATGGCTTGCAGCCGGTCGGATGCGGACATGTGTATCAAGCTGAGAATTTTTGAAGGATTCGGTCCGGCCCCAGGGTTTTTACTTAGCAGCCGGCAAGTCCCTGTGCGCACAATGGCTATGCATTGTCATTCATAAGCGCGGGAATGCATAGCCTGCGCCGACCTTCAGGAGACCCTCATGCAAAAGGTGTTGCACATCAACCCGGACAAGTGCACCGGCTGCCAGCAGTGCGAAATGGCCTGTTCCTTCGAGAACTACGGCACCTACGCCACCGCCAAGTCGCGCATCAAGGTGTTCGACTTCCACCACACCGGCAAAAAGGTTCCCTACACCTGCACCCAGTGCGATGAAGCCTGGTGTCTGCATGCCTGCCCGGTCGAGGCCATCACGGTGGACAAGGCCACCGGCGCC
>JACCDX010685467.1_pt1 | contig 10144 bp, 13 predicted proteins | sample 7449681 | NCBI WGS metagenome assembly JACCDX01 (sample SAMN15323450, study PRJNA562643) | freshwater metagenome | isolation source: river surface water | place: USA:Blue River Watershed | collected 2017-08-18
ACCACCTGCCACCGCGCCTAACACTGCGCCCAAGGTCTTTTTCTTTTTGCCACCCACTTTGTTACCCAGCAAGCCACCAGCCACTGCGCCTACTGCAGCACCAACGCCGGAGGCATCATCCACTTGCTTACTATCCACGCTCAGAACGCGTCCACTATTTGCGTCATTTTCAGCCGCTGCACAAAACTCAGGGACATAGCCCCCAGCTTTGGAATTGGATGGTGGGCAATCATAGGCAACTGCCTGCCAACTTCCGACCAATAACATCAAGCCTGCCAATAATTTTCTCATCATCTTCTCCTCATTTATTTCTTAAAGCGTTTAAATCAGCCTTTAAATCCACGGGCCTTTGTTGACTTTTGTGATACTAAAATCGCCTACCATCGCGGTATTAATCACCAATGTAACAATGCTAATAAACACACTGGCAAACACTGCTGTCCAAAATCCTTGCAGGGTGAATCCCTGCACCAAACTAGACACCAACATCAGCACTAAGCCATTAATTACCAAAAGAAATAGTCCGAAAGAAAATACCGTTAAAGGCAAAGTAAACAATACTAGTATCGGTTTGATAATACTATTGGCTAATCCCAACACCAGTGCGGAAACCACCAAGGCTGAAAAGCTATCAAATTTAAGACCACTAAACAAATAAGTACTGGCCCATAAAGCAATGACAGTAGCTATCCATTGTGAGAAAAATAACAACATAGCAGAAATCCAAAAAAATGACGGTTTTAGTCTAGCGCGAAAACACAGCGATATCTATAAAAATATTCCAATGACTTGATGCATCGCAAATTGATTGCGGCTCTAAAACTAATCGAGCCAATCATTTATTTATCTAGCTCAAGTAGAGATACTAATCATTTGGTACAAGATTAAAATTAAATTTCATTATATAAAATGTAAATTATATTTGTCATTTTGATGATTATCATTTAATCTTGCAATTATATCCAATCCAAAAAACAGGGGTCGATGATGAACGTCTCTCTGCAATTAATATGGATGCGCTATGTTGCGCAACTAAGCAATAATAATATTACTTACCTAGATAACTTTCTTGCTGAGTGCTACCAAAACCTTCCTATAAAACATTCCATGGTAGCTTTCATAGTATTAGTTAAGTGCCTGAAATTCCATCTATCTGAGCGCGAGCTCAATCTGAAGAAGTTATATTTAGAAATGCAGTATTCCGAAATTTCCATACGCAAGCAAATCGTCATATTGCAGAGTTCTGGCTGGGTCACGATAGAGGTCTCAGCGCAAGATAGGCGAGTAAAATTTCTCAAACCCACTAAAAAATTATTGCAATATTCTAATCAAATATTACGCAATAGCACCTCACTCAAATCCTATAAAAATCTCAACTAAACCCCGTCCAGAAGACCCTATACCAATAACAAAAATTACATTCGTGTAATAGATTGTTAATACTTGTTGGGTATATTGTACGACCTAGCCAAAAGCTAGCTTATCAATAAAAGGAAAATTGTATGAATAACTCCGTCAAAAACGTAGCCATCAACACCGATAGCAATCTGCAAAATTGGATGCACAAACTGACACAGCAATCTGTGGTTTCTGAAGAAGAAATGATTGCCATCCGTCTAGAGTACTTAGATGTCACCCCAGAGGATTGGAAAGTACACTTACTCAAATCTATCTAAACTCCACTGAAATATCATGGCTGCGCAAGCCACAAAGATAGCTTTTGCCAGCCATGATGCTATAAACAACTCACTGATTGTCTTGCCCTCTCACATCTTGCAATTCTAATCGAGGCAAAATATTCATCATTAGGCGAAATATCTGTAAAGTTTGTGACATAATTTTTACGGCCGCCTAATGGCGCGATGACACTACTCTCTTTTGAATGATGATGCGCAAGGAACCTAAATGAAGCTTTTCTATTCCTCACTAATGACTGTGCTACTGACTAGCCTAATCAACAACGTGCAAGCTCAACCTAGTTTTAACGGACAAGACTTTTCTGGCGTCTATACCTGCACAGGTGAAGATAGCCACGAAGGTGCATATCAAGGCAGTGTAAGCATGAAGCTATTGCCACAACATAGCACTGGTGAATATGCTGCCTATGCCTTTGAATTATCCGTGCCGGGCTATGGCAAATACCCTGGTCATGCTGCCGGCTATAAAAATAATTTGGCGATTTATTTTGCCCATACACAACACAGCAAAAATCAAGACTTTGGCACAGGCATTGCCAGCTTTACGCAAAACGCCAAAGGCAAATGGAGTTTCCATAAATTCTATTATGAGCCTATGTTTAAGGGCGGCAATCATGGCTTTGAAAGCTGCACGCAAAATTAGCAAATTTTAACGCCACAGCCATGCAACAAATATTGGTATATGCTGATTCATTGTCTTGGGGAATTATTCCCATGACGCGCCGCCGCTTTGAATTTCATCAGCGTTGGCCGGGGGTTTTAGAAATTGAATTGAATAAATCTCAGCCACCAGTGCGCGTGATTGAAGACTGTTTAAATGGTCGCCGCACCATTTATGACGATCCGTTACGCGCAGGACGTAATGGCTTGCTAGGTTTGCAACAGCGGATAGAGATCAATTCCCCTTTGGCGCTGGTGATCCTAATGTTAGGCACCAATGACTTTCAAAAAAACCATGATCATAAGGCTGCAGATGCGCAATATGGCATGCGCCAATTAATTCAAGCGATACGCTCCACAGAGTTAGAGCCGGGGATGCAAATGCCCAAAATATTGGTGATTGCGCCACCGCCCATCCTGACTCCGCAGGGAGATATCGCAGCAAAATTTATGGGGGCTGAGCAAAAATGTATAGGACTTGCAGAGGCCTATCAATCACTATGCCAAGAATTGACCTGTGAATTTTTTGATGCTGCCAATGTAACTTCTTCTAGCAAAGTAGATGGCGTGCACTTCGACCAAGATCAGCATCATATGTTTGGGTTAGCCCTTGCACCTGTCGTCGCCAATTTAATTAAGTAGACAGTCAGCCGTTTAAGCTCAATAGCGCACTGGTTGCTGGAAGCCGCAGTAAGTTTTTTTAGATAATAGTTCAAGCCAATGCAAGGAAATCTCATGATAGACAGTCCCAATGATATTCGCGATGTCAGTTTTGCTATTCGCGATGCCGTCGCTCCAGTATTCTTACTCACAGGTATTGGTTCTTTATTATCCGCATTAGTCAATCGTTTGGGCCGTGCCATAGATCGTGCCCGTGGTTTAAATGGTCTAAATGATGAACAGTTAGCACCCTTTTTGGATGAGTTGGCTATTGTTGTCAGACGTATCGCATGGATGCGTTGGGCGGTCGGATTATTTATCTTTGCCGGCTTTTGCGTCTCACTGTCCATCGCCACGGTATTTGTCGGTGTAGAGTTAAAAATCAATTTGCCGCATTTTGTTTTGCTCACCTTTATCACCTCAATGGTGGCACTCAATGCCGGCTTATTATGTTTTCTCAGAGAAATTATTTTGGCCACCAAAGAGGTCGTCACGCGCCATCAATAGTTTGTCATAAGGTCACGCAGGGATTATTGATGAGCGAAATTTAACTCCACCCGATTACCCGCTGGGTCTTGTAGCAAGATCTGATATTGATGCGTTTGCGGCACGATAGCAGTTTGATAGGGCAAGCCCATTTCTTGCAGTTTCTGTTCATACGCCATGCTGTCCGAGCAGATAAAAGCAAAGTGGTCGATAGTGGTCTTCACATGGACTAAGCGTTGTTCCTCTGGCGAGGCTTCAATCAAATGAATCACATCATGCTGGCCTTGATACAGCCAATAGCCAAAGCGTGCAAAGGGTGGACGTGGACCTGGCGTCAAACCGACCACCTCGGTATAAAACTGCAACATCTGATCTAACAAGTCGCGCTCAGCACGTAAATTCACATGTCCAAAACCTAATACGCCCATGCTTTATCCCCTCGCATCACTTGTAAAAAAATCCATCAATTTATCTATGATGACAATTAGATTATCATGAATTTTTCTCACATCATGCATACACAGTTTTAGAAAGGTAGTGATTGATATGCCAGACAAAGCCATTATTCTGCAAAGCGGTGGCGGCTATGACAAAGTCACGCTAGGTACTCGCCCAGCAGCCGCGCCCAAAGCGCATGAAATCAGCGTTAGAGTGCATGCCAACTCGCTCAATTACCATGATTTTGCTGTCGTCAGCGGCATGTGGGGGCCTAGCGAGCCACGCATCCCGATGGCGGATGGTGCAGGTGTAGTGATTGCAGTGGGTGACGAGGTGACAGAGTTTAAAGTAGGCGATCATGTGGTAAGTACTTTTTTCCCCACTTGGTTGGACGGTGAACCGAATGTAGAGGGCTTTGCTAGCGTGCCGGGTGACGGGGTGGATGGCTACGCACGTGAGACGGTCACCGCCTCGGTGAATCACTTCACGCGCGCGCCAAAACATTGGAGTCATGTTGAGGCCTCTACTTTAACCACCGCCGCCCTCACCGCTTGGCGTGCCTTGATGTCAGATGACCAGCTCAAACCGGGAGATACCGTTCTGCTGCAAGGCACCGGCGGCGTTTCTATATTTGCCCTGCAGTTTGCCAAAATGGTCGGTGCCACAGTGATTGCCACCTCCTCCAGCGAGGAAAAATTAGCCAAGCTGAAACAGCTAGGCGCAGACCACCTGATTAATTATCGCAGCACTCGGAACTGGGGCGAGCTAGCCCGTGAAATCACTGATGGCAAAGGTGTTGATCACGTGGTTGAAGTCGGGGGACCTGCCACGTTAGAACAATCTATGGCCGCAGCAAGAGTGGGCGGACATATTTCCTTAATCGGCATATTGACTGGACTGGGGGGTGAACTCTCTATCGTCACCGCGCTAATCAAGCAGCTGCGTTTACAAGGACTTATCGTCGGCAATCGTACTCAACAACAAGCCATGATTAGAGCCATTGATGCGGCCGGGATGAAGCCTGTGGTAGACCAAGTATTCCCATTGGAAAATATCGTGGATGCCTTCCGCTATCAAGAGAGCAACCAACACTTTGGCAAAATTTGCCTGCAAATGTAATCCATATGCAATCATCTATGGCCGCTTTATTAAGACTCATTGTGTGTTTGCTTGCTCTGCACAGCTACAGCGCTATGGCACAAGAAAAACTGGTGGTGTTTGCTGCCGCCAGCTTGAGTAATGCACTGAGCGAAATCAATCGACAATTTGAACAAACGACTGGAATAGCAGTAAGACAGTCGTTTGCCGCCTCCTCTACGCTGGCTAAACAAATCGAACATGGCGCTCCCGCGGATATTTTTATTTCTGCGGATACGCTTTGGATGGACTATTTGGCGCAGCAATTACCTATCATCAAATCCTCACAACAAGCTTTGCTGGGCAATTCACTGGTGTTAATCGCCCCCAAAGGGCAAGCTTTCGCAGTGCAGTTGAGTGCCGATTTCAAGCTGGATGAGTACTATCAGGGCAAGCTGTGTACGGGCGAAACCGAGTCCGTACCCATTGGTATCTATGCCAAGCAAGCGCTGAATTATTTGCATTGGTGGGATGCATTGAAAGGCCGGATTGTGGGTGCGCAGGATGTACGCGGTGCGCTGAATTTTGTCGAGCGCGGTGAGTGCATTGGTATCGTATATCTGACGGATGCCATGCAAAGCAACAAGGTGCAAATATTGGCGACCTTGCCTGAGCAAAGCCATAGCCCGATTATCTACCCCGTCGCAGCACTCAACAACGCAAAAAATACGCAACGTTATTTGCAATTTCTTAATACACTGAAGGCCAGACAGATCTTCCAGAAATACGGTTTTAATGTGCAATAGCTAATCCATCATTGGGAGGAGGTATCAAAATAAAAAAATTTCTACAAAAAAGAGGCTGTAGCCATAGCCTCTTAATGACGCCCAAATCTATCCTACGCGCAACTCTATTCAGATACGCCAGACAAACTAAACAATCTCAAAATCACTCGCATCAATATTCAAGCCTACGCCAATAAACGCGATAGTGACTGCACCGCCCTTGGCGTCCGCGTTGGCGTCATAGATTAATTTACCAGTGGTGGCGTCATACAGCAGATAATCATTGGCATCCATAGCTTTGTTACCAAAGGCGATAAAATCGTTCAGATTACTATCTGGAGTAAACTGGGTAAAAATCGCGTCATCCAGCTGAATAAAATCGGTGCCATCCTCGAAATCAGTAATTCTGTCGCTATTGCTGGATTTCAATTTGCTATCAAACAAAAAGCGATCTGCGCCAGTGCCACCGGTTAGACGATCAGGCCCTTGACCGCCTGCGATGATGTCATTGCCCGCACCCCCAAAAATTCTATTCGGGCCAGCATTGCCGCGTAACATATTGTCCAACTCGTTGCCCACCGCTGTTAAGCCAGTTTTTCCCAACAAAGTCAGATTCTCGACATTGGCGCCTAGCGTATAGCTTTTATAGGCGAACACGGTATCGTTGCCCTCATCTGCATTCTCGAAAACTTTATCGAACTTGTGATCGACATAATAGCTATCATTCCCTGCGCCACCATATAGATAGTCGAAGCCTTTGCCGCCATTCAGGGTGTCGTCACCCAAACCACCATAAATATAGTTAGTGACCACACTGCCAATCAAAATGTCATCCCCATCTCCAGCGATGACATTTTCTATACTGCTTAACTGATCGCTATCGATATCCACGCCACTGGCAGTTCCTCTGGCAAGATTGACCACAATCGCAGCATTGGCACTAGTGTATTTGACAGTATCTATGCCTTTACCACCTCGATAGATATCGTTACCAGCGCCATCTCCACCAACGATTAAATCATTGCCCGAATCACCATTCACCACATCATCTCCAGCACCTGAGTAGATATAGTCATCCCCCGAACCACCGGAGATATTATCGTCACCGCCCTGCGACTCGATATAATCATCGCCACGACCAGCGTTGATATCGTCGTCTTCGTCACCGCCATACAGCAAATCATCATCACCAATATCTTGTATCGAAGAGTTAATCGAACCACCCATGGAATAGGATTTAGATTCGCGCACAAATAGATTATTAATACCGCGAACAAATATTGAGGTTTCCACATAGCCATCGTCAGACTCGGTTTTTGTGACGATATCTGTTAACGGGTCATAACTCCATACCTCATCATCCTCAATATCTTCGTTTTCCGTCTCATTTCTCCAATGCTCAATAATGGATGTGACTTGGGCTCCATCAAAAGTAAATTCATACTGCTTTACATAATTGGAAAAATTAGAGTCCTGACTATTTTCATAAGTGGTCTCTTGTTTAATAAATACCCCATCATTATTTTCATCAGTGTAGGTAGTCGTTTTGGTTACGCCATGTTCAGTTTCGCTTTTGCTCACTGTGCGAGTGTTCACATCGTATGACCAAACTTCATCGTCGGAGATACTCTCGCGCTTCCACACGTCATCGTCATATTCCTGGATACCAGTCACTTGGGTACCGTTAAAGGTAAATTGATATAAATCTGACATAGTCGATTCCTTCGCTAAACTAGATGAATTCAATACCAACAATGATTTTAGTTTCTAGAATAGAAATAATTGCTTGGCATGAATAATTGCACGCATAATCCTCCGAAAGCACCATAAATTGAATAAGTCATTTGACGGGTATGTCTCAACATGTTGATTGCCAAGCTACAAAAGAAAATTTCTATCACCTATAAGTGGGTGATATTGAATTGCATTTTGTTGACCGCGCTTGGCCTGACTGGGGTGCTGATTGAGCTTGAGCTAGATAGAAGTTTTTGGCATATGTTGGTACTGATCAGCATCCTGCTCATAGCCGCCATTTCTTTGGTCATGAGCGGTCTACTATTGAGTAAGATTAATCGCTTGGCGCTTCCACAAGTCAGAGAAGAATTGGATCATGCCAATCAGCTTGCTAATTTCTGGCAACATGAAAACGAAGTGCTCATTAGAAATTTAGCGCTCACCATACAACAACAATTTAGTACTTGGGGGCTGAGCAAGGCGGAATGTGAAATTGCATTTTTATTGTTGAAAGGCTACAGCCTGAAAGAGATTGCTGCTTTACGCAGCACCTCGGAGAGAACCGTGCGTGAACAAGCCATCCATATCTATGCCAAATCTGGCTTAAAAAGCCGTACCGAGCTGACTGCATTTTTCTTGGAAGATTTGCTTAATCCGGTGCATCAAGAAGTTGAGCAAGGGCAACTAGACCGTGCCTAGCTAGGCTTGTCTGTTGTACCAACTCCGACTCGCATTCACCGCTTTAACTACCAGCAACATCAATGGCACTTCCACCAGCACGCCTACTACCGTGGCTAGCGCAGCACCCGATTGCAAACCGAATAAACTAATCGCAGTCGCAACGGCTAATTCAAAAAAATTACTGGCCCCAATCAAGGCGGACGGACAAGCAATCGCATGCGGCTCACCCACGGCTCGATTTAAGCCATAGGCCAATGAGGCATTGATGATGACTTGCAAAGTGATTGGTATCGCTAATAACAAAATCAGCAAAGGTTGTTGCAAGATTTTTTCGCCCTGAAAAGCAAATAATAAAATCAGCGTCAGTAGTAATGCCACCATAGAAAGACGCGATAACACCTGCAGCCAGTTTTGCAAACTTGATGCTGATTGACGCAACAACATAGCGCGCAATAACTGCGCAATCACCACAGGAATCACGATATACACCAGCACAGAGGTCAGCAAAGTTTCTACCGGCACGGTGATGGCAGACATGCCGAGTAACAAACCAACGATGGGGGCAAAAGCAAACAGCATGATCACATCATTGAGTGCCACTTGTGTCAGAGTAAACAGAGCATCGCCCTGACTTAAGCGACTCCAGACAAATACCATCGCAGTACACGGCGCCGCTGCCAATAAAATTAAGCCGGCTACATAACTATCCAGTTGTTCTGCGGGTAAGTAATCCGCCAATACACCGCGGATAAAGAACCAAGCCAAGAAGGCCATAGAGCAAGGCTTGATTACCCAATTCACCAGCAAGGTAACTGCCAAACCACGCCAATGTTGGCGCACTTGATGCAGACTAGAAAAATCGACTTTCATTAACATGGGGATAATCATCACCCAAATCAGCAGCGCCACTGGCATATTGACTTGGGCGTATTGCATCTGCGCCAAGTCTGCAAACACTTGTGGGAACAATTGGCCGAATAAAACGCCTAGGACGATGCACAACAATACCCATACACTCAAAAACCGTTCAAAAATATTCATACTGTTTGTTGTCCTATTTGTTGCAAGGCTTGTTTCAATTCTGCGCTGTTCATACGCTCGAGTGGCAAAGCCAATAGCGCAGAAACACGCTGACGGATTTGCGCAAAAATATCGGCAAAAGCCGCCGCCTGCCCCTCGCCTTGCACCGCTGCCGGATCACTAAAACCCCAATGTCCTTGCACCGGCACACCGGGCCAAATTGGACAGACTTCGTTGGCGGCGTTATCACACACTGTAATCACCATATCCATCACTGGCGCATCCGGCTCGGCAAACACATGCCAACTTTTGCTATGCATGGCTTGCGTGTCATAAGCGATACTGTGTAGTTGTTGAATCGCCATAGGGTGTACTTTTCCCGCAGGATGACTGCCCGCGCTATACGCCACCACGCGTCCTTGTCCAAGATGATTCAACAGCCCTTCAGCCATTACGCTACGAGCAGAATTACCGGTACATAAAATTAAAATATTGAGTGACATCGCTCTTTCCAAAACTATCAATACGAATACTTAGTCTATGGCCACACTCTATCGATGGTCATACTTTCGCCATGAAGCAATACGCGAAAACGTTGTGCTGCAATCCCCTGTTGTTGCAAAGCTTGTTGCAGACGTTTGGGTGGTTCATCCATGGGCTCGTCGGTTAACGCAAAAGTCCCCCAATGAATCGCCACAGCCTGTTTTGCATGCAAGTCCTGCATCACTTGAACGGCCTCATCGGGATCAATATGCGCACGCTGCATAAACCATCGTGGGGCATATCCGCCGATGGCAATCGCGGCTAAATCCACATCCCCGATATTGGCGTGAATATCGCGAATATCTGCCGAATAGCCCAAATCGCCAGAAAACCAAAAGCTAAACTGTGGACTCAATACGGCCC
>JACCDX011086782.1_pt1 | contig 10144 bp, 3 predicted proteins | sample 7449681 | NCBI WGS metagenome assembly JACCDX01 (sample SAMN15323450, study PRJNA562643) | freshwater metagenome | isolation source: river surface water | place: USA:Blue River Watershed | collected 2017-08-18
CTTTTTGCCCGCCAAACTCTATTTTAAATATTAATAAAAAACTTAATGCACTGATATACCATCAAGACAGGATTAGCCATTTCTTTATCGAAAATAACAACATCAATCAATTTAATGAAATTGGAATTAGAAATTGCTACCCATTAAATCATGCAAGTGAGTTTTCAATCCAAAATAAATTAGAAGCATATCAAAATCAAGTCTCTTTTGTTGGTCACTTGATGTCTGGTCTTAGCGCGTATCCGATTTCAAGAAATGACTTGGGACACCACCTAGTTGGCTTGGCTTGGAGCCGATATTCTAGGAGCACGTCTGAAATCCAACCAGAGATTAATCACCTTTGTAATGACTCCTATATTTTAAATAAATTAGGCAATCCAATTTGCAATCCGCTTAGTATTCACAGATACTTAATGCAGCTGACTACCCAACTTAGCATGGCTTACCGTGGCGAAGTTATATCCAATATAAAAAATCACACGATTGACATATACGGTGGCGATCTTTCTTACGGAACTATCGATAACCCATTGATGCGAATAAATCGCGAAAATGTTCGATACCACCCAGCCACAAATGATTACTCGAACACTGCAGCAATATACGCACGCTCTAAAATATCTTTAAATTTGAGTTCGCTTCAATTTGATAGCGCCATCAACAATCGTATCGTTGATATTATTCTCTCTGGCGGATTCGTACTAACTGATCGTCGATTGAATCTTTTGAAGGCAAGCAATTTTGCAAATGAGATCTCCTTTGACACTCCTGAAGAAATGCAGCATTTACTAGATTTTTATTTGCACAAAAGCAACAGCGAAAAATACGACGAAATCAAAAATCAAGTTTATGAAGAATTCAAAGAAAAGTACAGCTATAAAAATGTATGCTCAAAATTAATCAATGATCTTAGTTCTAAATAATCAAGGAGTAAACGATGAACTTATGGCAAGATTTTAACTTAAATCAAGAGCACACCATGCTTAAATGGCATCAATATTTCCCCGTTTATGAAAAACACTTTTCACCATGGCGAAATAAAACGCTTACTGTTCTAGAAATTGGTATTTTTAAAGGTGGCTCGTTAGGTATGTGGAGCAGGTATTTTGGACCAATGGCGACCATTATTGGTATTGACATTGACCCTGATTGCAAACAATATGCATCTGACAATGCTCATGTAAGAATTGGAGATCAAAGCGATGCAACGTTTTTGCAATCAATCATTGATGAGTTTGGAGTTCCAGATATTGTTATTGATGATGGAAGCCATCAAATGAGCCACATTACAGATTCTTTTAATTTTCTGTATCCCAAGATATCAAAAAATGGCGTTTATATTGTTGAGGATTTACATACAGCATACTTTAAAGAATTTGGTGGAGGTGTAAATAATGAAAATAGCTTTATAAATATCAGTAAGCATTTAATTGATAAATTGAATGCTGATCATTCACGCGGGGTTGTAGAGCCAGACTTCTTCACACGAAATACATTTGGAATGAGTTTTTACGACAGCATGGTTGTGTTTGAAAGAGGTAGCATACCAGTAAAAGGAATGGTTCAATCTGGCAAACAAAAACTAAGCTTACCTTCCCCTATCTACAAAGCGCATCCTTAAAAAAATTTCAAATTCATTTAAAAGAAAGTTTTTATGAGCAACGAAACCATACGCACATTGCACACGAGCAAAACAGGCAAAGTCAGCGACAAATGGAACTCTTATCTTGACTATTACGATGAGGCTTTAACATCTATAAAAGACAAGGAAATTTCCATGTTGGAAGTTGGTGTCCAAAATGGTGGCTCGCTAGAAACTTGGTCTAGCTATTTCAAAAATGGGCGAAGCTTTATTGGTTGCGACATTGACCCTAATTGCGCTCATCTTAAATATGAAGACCCAAGAATCAGTATTGTTATTGGGGATGTAAACTCACAAGAAACGTACAACAAAATTACCTCTATCAACTCTTCATTTGACTTAGTCATTGATGATGGATCTCATCAATCGATTGACATCATTAATGCATTCATTAACTATTTCAGCTTGGTAAAACCGGGTGGCAGGTATATCATTGAAGATTCTCACTGCTTGTACATGAAAGAGTTTGGTGGCGGCATCCTAAATGAGTATTCTGCACAATATTTCTTCAAAAAGCTCACTGATATTGTGAGTTATCAATGGTGGAGATCTGATGCATCTATTGATGTTTATCTACAAACGTTTTTTAGCCAACAAGCCACGCCTAGTTTCATCACAGACGGCTGGATTGAGTCGATTGAGTTTAGAAATTCAATCATCACCGTTAGAAAATCTAAACAAGCAGGCCATGATAAATTAGGCAAGCGAATTATTTCTGGCAATGATTCATTAGTACAAAACTGGGGTGGGAATCGTCCTAGCTAAATCCTTGATTCACATAAAAAAACGCCCTTGTTTCACCAAGGGCGTTTTTGTTCTCACGACAGCTTAGGTAATTTACTTTCCCATTAACCCAATCAACTGCGCACCAGTCAACGCACCAATCTGCGTAGCAGACAGCACATTTACCTGCGTAGAAGTCAGGGCCTTCAAGTCAGCCACTTCCATAGCAGCCACTTGAGATGTCGTCAGTGCTTGCACCTGGCCAGTGCTCAAGCCTGCAATATCTGCAGTCTCAAGTGCTCTGACTTGTGAAGTCGTCAAGCCAGCGACTTGCGATGTGGTCATAGAGCCCACCTGAGTTGCAGACAATGCCACGATAGAGGCTGTGGTCAATGCTGCCACTTGCGCAGTCGACAAGGCTGTCACACTGTTGGCGGTCAAGGCATTCAATTGTGTGCTGCTCAGTTTAGCCACAGTGCTCGTTGCCAAGCCCGCAATAGCACCCGTGCTGAGTGACTTGACTTGATTAGCCGTCAGCACTCCCACTTGGGTCGTCGTCAACGCGCCCACTTGTGCCGAGCTCAACACTGCAATGTCTGCAGACTCAAGGGCTTTCACCTGGTCTGTGGTCATCGCAGCCACGCTGGCCGTAGTCAAGGCTTTGACTTGATCATTCGTCATTGCAGCCACAGCTTCTGTCGTCAAGGCTTTAAGAACGGTGGTGTTTAACCCTGCTACTTGGCCAGTGGTCAACGCTGCCACTGAGGCTTTGGTCAATGCCGCCACTTGGCTGGTGGTCATCGCATTCACTTGTGTCGAGCTCAAGGCGGCCACTGTCGTGCTGGCCATGTCTTTCACTTGTGTGGTGGTCAGTGCAGCCACTTGTGCTGTACTCAATGCACCCACTTGAGCCGTGGTCAAAGCTTTGAGGGTTGCTGCAGACAAACCTTGCAACTGCGAGTTGCCCAAGGCACCCACTTGCGTAGTGGTCAGCGCTTTAGTTTGCGTGTCACTCAAGCCTGAGAGCTGAGTGGTGGTCAAAGCAGCCACTTGTGCAGTGGTGAGCGCTTTGAGGTTTGTAGCACTCAAGCCCGTGACTTGGGTTTTGCTCAAGCCTTGCAACTGGTCTGTGCCCAAAGCTGCCACCGAAGTGGTGCTCAACGCATTGAGTTGTGTGGCTGTCAAAGTGGCAATTTGAGTGGTGGTCAATCCTTTCAGCTGAGTTGTACCCAAGCTGGCAACGTCATCCAAAGCCAAGGCTTTGGCTTGTGAAGTCGTCAAAGAAGCCACTTGCGTGCTGGTCATCGCATTGAACTGCGCCGTGGTCAAGGCCACCACATCTGCACTTTCAAGCGCTTGCAGTGTCGTTGTCGTCATAGCCGCCACTTGCGCAGTGGTCAACGCCCCCACTTGTGTGGCTGACAAGGCCTGTACTGCTGTTGAAGACAAAGCGTTCACTTGGCTAGTGCCCAATGCGGCAACTTGCGTGGTGGTCAATGCACCCACTTGTTTGGCATCCAACACGTTCACTGCTGCTGTGCTTAGCGCTTGTAGCTGACCAGTGCTCAGCGATGCCACGCTCAATACAGAGAGTGCTTTGGCTTGAGTTGTATTCAGGGCAACCACTTGTGCTGTGGTCAATGCCCCCACCTGGGTTTTGCTCAAAGCCGCCAGCTGAGTGGTAGTCACCACCGCAGCTTGAGCTGTGGTCAGTGCTGCTACCGCAGCAGTGCCCAAGGCCTTGAACTGGTCAACCGACAAGGCCTTCACTTGGTCTGTACCCAAAGCTGCCACCACGGTGGTGCTGAGAGCGCCAATTTGACCAATATTCAGGGATGCAAGCTGAGTGGTGCTCAAGCCAGCGGCCTCAGCTGTGGTCAAAGCACCCAACTGGGTATTGCTGAAAGCAGCCAGCTGGGTGGATGTCAGCGCCTTCACATTGGTGGTTCCCAAGGCTGCCACTTGCGCCGTGGTCAACACTTTCACCTGTGCAGCAGTGAGTGACGCCACTTGACCTGTGGTCAAGGCCGCCATCTGTGCTGTATCAAACGCGCTGATACCGCCTGCAGCCAAGGCCTTCACTTGGGCGGTGTCCAAAGCTTTGATTTGTGAGGTGCTCAGCAATGCCACTTCTGCCGAGCTGAGCGTGGCCACTTGCTCGCTTGTCAAGGCAGCCAAAGCAGTAGTAGTCATGGCTTTGACTTGCGCCGTGTTCAGAGCTGTCACCGCCTCTTTGCTCATGGCTTTCACTTGGCTAGTAGACAGAGCTGCAACGGATGCAGTAGTCAATGCCGCAACAGAGGTGGCCGATAATGCCGCCGCTTGCGCAGTGGTAAGCGCACCGACTTGTGATGTAGTCAGTGCCGCCACTGCGCCAGTACTGAGCGATTTGAATTGATTGGCCGTCAGTGCTTGCACTTGGCTGGTGCTCATGGCGTTGACTGAGGCGGTAGTCAATGCGCCAATTTGCAGCACGTTCAAAGCAGCTACTTGCGCCGTGCCAAGCTTAGAGACAGCAGTGCTCGACAAACTGCCAATTTGGCCAGTTGTAAACGCGGCCAGCTGTGTGCTGGTCAAAGCTGTGGCTTGTGTGGTGTTCAAGCCAGCGACCGTGGCTGTTGACAAAACTTTTACTTGAGAAGCTGTCAAAGCTTGAAGCTGGCTAGTGGTTAGGGCATTGGCTTGCGTGGATGTCAACGCAGCCACATCAGCCACCTCCATGGCTGCCACTTGAGTGGTGGTCAAAGCTGCCAACTGGGTGGTACCCATGGCGCTAACTTGACTGGTGGTCAAAGCTTTGACTTGTTTGTCTGTCAATGCGCCTACTTGTGTCGTGGTCAGCGCGTTGACTTGTGTGCTAGTCAACGTAGACACCTGTGAAACGCTCAGAGCCTTAGTTTGAGTGGTAGTCAACTGGCTCACCTGGGCAGTATTAAATGCACCCATTTGAGCTGTAGTGAACGCAGATAAAGCAGCAGTAGTCAATGCACTAACTTGCGTGGTAGTCAATGCACGCACTTGGGCTGTACTCATGCCAGAGACTTCATCTTTGGTCAAAGCTGCCACTTGTGCTGTGGTCATGGAGGCAACTTGCGATGTGGTCAGCGACGTAACTTGCTTAGCGCTCAGGGCCACTATGTCAGAAGCGGTCATAGCCGCAAACTGAGAGGTCGTCAGCTTTTCCAACTGCCCCGTAGTCAGAGCTTTCACCTGGTTGGCTGACAAGGCCTCAACTTGAGCTGTTGTCAAGCCACTGATATCAGCAGTCTCGATGGCAGATATCTGGTTAGCTGTCAAACTGGCAATGCGATCAGTACCCAAAGAGGCGAGTTGCGACGTGATCAAACCAACAATTTGATCTGTTGTCAGCGACACAATTTGAGCAGAAGTCAAGCTACCCAAGCTGCTGGTTGACAAAGCGTTGACTTGAGCCGTACTTAGCATGGCAAGCTGCGAACCCTTGATGGCAGACAAAGCTGTAGTTGAAATTGCATTCACCTGCGCCGTCGACATAGAGGTGATTTGCGTGGCTTTCAACGAATTCAGCTGACTCGAAGTCAACGCACCCACGTTGGCAGTGCTCAAGCTGCTCACCTGGGTATTGCTCAAGGCTTGTACTTGCGAGGCACTCAGCGAAGCAAATGCAGCGGTCGACAAAGCGTTCACACTTGCGGTGCTAAAGCTTGCCAAATGCTTAGCACTGAGCGCTTGTACTTGAGCGGTAGTCAGTGCCGCCAATACAGCGGTGCTGATGGCATTGACTTGGGCTGTAGACATACCCGAAATATGAGAGGGCTGGAGAGAGCCAATATCTGCAGCTGCAATCGCTGCCACCTCGGTGGTCGTCCATGAAGAGACTGGTTTTGTGGCAGCCGGCATCGCCGCAAAAGTGACTGATGAGTAACTGCTGGTGACGCTGTTAATAGAGTTGGTCATGATGGTCTCTTTTCAAAAATTTGTTTTACAAAGTCAGACAGTTACTGATTAGTTTCGGGCGGCTGTTACCAACCCATACAGCTGGCTAGCGGTCAAGGCACCCACTTGGGTGGTAGACAGAGCACTCACTTGTGTATTGCTGAGCGAGGTCAATTGCGACACAGTAAGCGCCTGCACTTGGTCGGTAGACAAGGCAGCAACCTGAGAAGTGTTCAACGCTGCTACTGCGCCAGTAGTCAAAATATTGACTTGCGAAGTAGTGAGTGCCACAACTTGGTCAGTCGTCAAAGCATTGACTGCAGCTGTGCTCAATGCCTGTACTTGGCTAGAGGTCAATACAGCAATCGCGCTTGTGGTCAAGGCCTGGACGTCATCAGTTGCGATGGCTTGCACTTGAGATGTAGTCAAGGCGACGGCTTGATCAGTACTCAAAGCAGCGACTTGTGCTGTACTCAAAGCGATGATGTTGGCTGTAGTCAAGGCCTTCACCTGACCTGTAGTCAGTGCACCCACCTGATCCGTACTAAAAGCGCCGATAGCAGAGGCTGTCAAGGCATTGACTTGCGATGTCGTCAACTTGGCTACCTGATCGGTACCCAAAGCAGCCACGCTAGCTGTGGTCAAGGCACGAACTTGCGTTGCGGTCAGTGCAGTGACGTTGGTTGTACCCAATGCGGCCACTTGATCTGTGCTCAGTGCCGTCACCATGCCAACGGTCAAGGCGGCGACTTGCGTTGTATTCAACGCGCTGACCTGATCGGTCGACATGGCCACCATGTCGGCTGTTTCCATAGCAGCAATTTGTGTTGCAGACAAAGCAGTCACTTGGCTGGTGGTCAAGGCAGCCACCTCGGCTGTCGTGAGGGCACGAACTTGCGAAGCCGTCAACACACCCACTTGAGACGTGGTCAACGCAGTCAATTGATCCGTACTCAAGCCGGTGATGACCGAGTCAGCCAACACTGCAACCTGCGAGGTGCTCAAGCCAGCAACTTGGCTGGTTGTCAGCGAGGCCACTGTTGTGTTGGTTAACTGGTTCACTTGGCTTGTAGTCAAGGCTTGCAATTGACCTGTGGTCAAGGCGGCCACAGAGGCTGTGCTCAAGGCGCGGATCTGGTCAGCGCCCAGCACCTTCACCTGTGTGGTGGTCAACGCTGCTGCGCCACTGGTGGACAGCGCACCCATTTGGTCTGCAGTCAGTGCAGCCACTTGCGAGGTCGTCAGCGCTGCCACTTTGCCAGTGGCCAAGCTGGTCACAACAGCTGCGGTGAGGGAGTCAATTTGACCCGTGCTCAACGATGTCAGCTGTGTGGTGCTGAGTGCATCCACTTGCGCAGTGCTCAAGTTCGCCACGTTGGCTTCGGTCAACGCACCCAATTGAGTAGTACTGAGCTTGGCCACTTGTGCGGTTGTCAAGGCGACCACCTGGTCAGCCGTCACCGCTGCCACTTGGGTGGTGCTCAAAGCACCCACTTGCGTTGTGGTCAGGGCCGCAATTTGGTCAGACGACAAGGCTGTCACGGTACCCGTGGTCAACGAAGTCACTTGAGCAGCAATCAAAGATGCCACTTGTGTCGTCGTCATGGCATTGACACTGCCCACACTCAGCGCTTGCAGCTGTGTGGTGGTGATGGCAGCCACCTGACCTGTGGTGAGGGACACGACTTGGTCAGATGTCAAGGCTGCAATGCCTGCGGTGTTGACCGCTTGCAGTTTTACATTGGCCAAGTTAGACACTTGTGCGGTCGTCAAGGCTGTGACTTGGCCTGTGGTTAAGGCATTCACCTGAGCGGTACTCAAGGCATTGACTTGCGCAGTGTTCATGGCAGCCACATCGCCGCCATCCAAAGCTTGGATTTGTCCGGTGGACAAAGCACCCAACTGACCGTTGGTGAGAGCAGCCACTTGGCCAGAGCTCAACGCGGTGACAGAACCTGCCGTCATGACGCCCACTTGGGTGGTGGTCAGGGCCACCACTTGCGCGGTGCTGAGCGCATCGACTTGGGTATTACTCAAGCCAACAATCACGCCTGTGCTGAGCTTCTCCACCTGTGCGGTAGTGAAGGCTTGAACTTGTGTGGCGCTCAATGATGAGAATTGATCAGAGTTCAACACCGCAATGTCTGCTGTTTCCACAGCTTGCAACTGGGTGGTGGTGAAGGCTTTGACTTGGTCGTAGCTCAAGTTCGTCACAGAGCTGGTGGTCAAAGACACCACTTGTGCAGTGGTCAAGGCACTCATTTGGTCAGCGGTCAACGCTGCCAATTGGGTGCTGCTGAGGCCGGCCACATCGGTGGTCTCCAAAGCTTGCACTTGTGCCGTGGTCAATGCTTTGATTTGTGTCGCATTCAACACTTGAACGTCGGCGTCTTGCAAAGCTTGCACTTGCGCGGTGCTCATACCCTTGACTTGTGCTGCACTCAGGCTAGCCACCTGAGAAGTGGTCATGGCCACCACTTGTGCGGTGCTCATGGCGTTCACTTGCGCAGTGCTCAAGCCCTGCACTTGCGAGGTGCCCAAGGCAGTCACGTTGCCATCAGTCAGCGCCTGAACTTGCGATGTGCTCAAGGCAGCCACTTGGCCTGTGCTCATCGCGACGATGTCGGCAGATTCCAGAACCTTCACTTGGTCGGTGGTCATCGCAGCGACTTGGGCGGTGCTCAAGGCTTTGACGTCTGCGGTTTCCAGGGCCACCACTTGCGCGGTGGTCAGGGCGCTCACTTGACCTGTGGTCAAAGCCGACAGCTGTGTGCTGCTCATGGCCGCCACGTTGGTGGTGCTAATGGCTTGCACTTGTGTGCTGCTCAAGGCTTGCACTTGTGCAGTACCCAAGGAGGATGCTGCAGCAGTGCTGAGACCTGTCACTTGGCCAGTGGTGAGCGAGGCCACCTGTGTGGTGGTCAGCGCTGCCACGTTGGCGTTGGTCAAGGCATTGACTTGTGTCGAGCCAAGAGCTTGCACTTGTGCGGTGCTGAAGGCTTTCACCCCAGTGGCTGTGAGTGCGCCCATTTGGCCAGTGGTCAAAGCAGCCACTTGGGTGGTGTTCATTGCGGCCACTTGGCCTGTGGTCATCGCAGCTACGGCTGTGGTGGTGATGGCTTTAACCTGCACTGTATCGAGCGTGCCCACTTGTGCGGTGGTCAAGGCAGCCACTTGGTCAGAGTTCAGTGCACCCACATTGGTGGATGTGATGACGGCCACTTGGGCTGTGGTGAACTTAGACACCTGGTCTGCTGTCAACGACGTGACGGCAGATGTGGTCAGGGCTTTGACTTGATCTGTGGTGAGGCCCGTGATTTGGGCATCACTCAAGTTGGCAAAGTCTTCTGTTTCCAGCGCGTTCAACTGCGTGGTGCTCATGGCTTGCAGTTGCGTGCTGGTCATGGCCTTGACACTGTTAAGGTTCAAGGCTTGGATGTTGCTGGTGCTGAACTTCTCAACTTGTGCGGTGGTTAAAGCCTTGGCCTGAGCAGCACTCAAGGTGGCAGCTTCAGTGGTGGTCAACGCAGCCACTTGGCTGGTGCTGAAGGCGGCCACTTGGTCGGTGCTCAAGGCAGCAACTTGGGCTGTACTCATTGCAGCAACACCTGCAGTTGAAATGGCATTGACTTGTGCCGTGCTCAAGGCACGCACGTCATCCACACCGAGGGCCGTCACACTGCCAGTGCTCAAGGCACCCACTTGCGTGGTGGTCAACGCAGCCACTTGGCCTGTGCTGAGGGCTTGTACTTGCGTACTGCTGAGCACACTAACTTGCGCTGTGGTCAAAGCAGCTACTTGGCCAGTGGTGAGGTTCGACACTTGGCTCGCAGTCAAAGCGCCCACCTGCGTGGTGGTGAGTGC
>JACCDX011472635.1_pt1 | contig 10144 bp, 16 predicted proteins | sample 7449681 | NCBI WGS metagenome assembly JACCDX01 (sample SAMN15323450, study PRJNA562643) | freshwater metagenome | isolation source: river surface water | place: USA:Blue River Watershed | collected 2017-08-18
CATGGAACACAGACTTGACAATTTCTAATTGACTAGGTGTTGATGCGTTTATCATATCTGTGACTTGCTGAGGCGTAAACGTCAGCATATCATCGAATGGATTTTTACTACACCATTCAGTTAGTGTTGATCGCCAACGGTCGCACGCTACATCATATATCCTTTTGAATTCTTTGCGTGCTACGTGAATTGATTTATCATCAAGTGGCGAAAGCATATCTTTGTAGTGATTAATGAATTCACGAGCAGTAACTTTATTCCAGGTTACCCTATTAGCGATAGAGCTATCGCAATGCATGACTCCTCCCTCATCAATGTAATAAAAAGAGTTCTCGCTGCCGCCAACTATATTATTATGTCTCGACCAATTTTTTACTCTTTGCTCTCCAATGAATCCTACTAGTGCATTGCCTCCTGTAGTGTAAATTCTTCTGTGTTTAAAGTTTTTGTTCATGTTGTTTTATTTTAGGTTAACTAGTAAATCAAATAAGTGCCATAATGCTACAATGTGAGCACTAGCAAATATTATATTCGGTAGTGTAAATTCTTCTTTACTGCCTAATGGAACAATAGTTCTAAAGGTAGCAATGCTAAATACAATTAATGTGAATGTTGTCATTGTTCTTGTTGTTTAAAGGTTCTCATACTATGTACAATCTCAACAAAGCCCTTACTTGTTGAAAGTTTCTCTACGTAAGCTCTAAGAGCAAACTCTACTTTTTGCTGTTCTTCCATTACTTTGGCTTGTTCAAATAAATCTTGATGAACACTTACTCCATAAGGATTGATTTGTTCTAGCAACCATTCTACTGCTGTTTTCATTGCTTGTTTTTTAAAAGGTTATATTGGGTAAAAGAAATAGGCGCACCATTACAATGCGCCTTTCTTCTCTATCTACCACAACAGAATGTTATTTCTTAGATAGTAATTTAAGCGTCAATAATACATTGAGCACTATTGATAAGTATATGATATCTCCTGCGGTCATGGCTTCTGTATTAAATAGTGAATAGTATAATCCTCTTGATCTTCGTATAGGACCTCCTGAATGTTGGTGTACTTGCGCACCAATTCCTTCAGCTTGACGTATCTATTTATGCTTATCCATTGTCCTTTGATTTCTCCAGGATTGCATAAAAATACATTGGTTTTGTTGCTTGGGCGCAGTACGTCCGCACTCCAAACCTTGTTAATTTGTACTCTCATTTTGTGGTAGGTTTTTGTGGTTTATTTTCTTTCGTCTAATATTTTAGCACATATTGATGCACCCATAGCTGAGCCAAGACAAAGCAATGCACTTAATGTGCTTGCCTCTATGTTGTTTTGAATAGTAGAATCGATAAGTATGACTACGGACATAATAAGTCCTATAATCATTAAAATTAAAAGTGCTTTCATAAGTGGTAGATTAATAAATTTGTCGCGTTATTACCTTTGCTGTTGATAGTGAGGTCTATTAAAAAAGGGGAACATTTCTGCTCCCCTCGTTTAGGTTTGTACTGGTTATTTCTTTCGTCTGAGTAGTTCAAACTTTTTTTGTCTTGCCTTTTGGTTTGCTTCGCGCTTCTCAAAATTTGTAGCTATATTGAAAACGCGGTCTTTTTTATCTTCAATACGTGAACGTTTCGAGCCGTTAGTTATTTGTTTTTGTTTGTGCGTTACTTTGGCTTCGCTTGATTGAATACCTAAGCCACTAATTAAAGAACTTGAAAAGCTACCTTGTTTTGAATATAATTTCATGGCGCAAATATTGAGACGTTAAACAATTAGGCAATTAAATGTTTTGCGCTTGTTTGGGCGTTTGCGTTAATGGCGTTAATGTTTGTCTTTGCCATTAGTTGCGTTTTGCCCTCAGCACCTTGCAAAAGTTGCCATACTTGCAAAGCAAAGGCCTTGCGGCTATTTGTGTTCAAAGTTTCCGCGCCTGTCTTTTTATCTTTGCGCAAAGTTGGTGCGCTAAGTTTAAAACCAACTGAATCAAATTGTATCAAGTTAGAATAATTCAAACAATGCTCCGCGCCGTCTATAATAGCGTACAAATTGAATTCTTTGTTAGGTCTGAATTTAGCGCCATTAATATAGATAGCTTTGCCGCTTTGCTGCATTACGTCTAATAGGTTAAACAATTGAGCGCAAAAGTTAGTAACGCGTTCTAAGTTGTCCGCTTTGGCGTTTACGGCTAAATTTCCGTTTGTCTCAAAGTTTACAATCTCTAAGGTCTCAATACCTTGTTTCTTGATAGTGTTAAATTGTTCGAATTTAAAAGTTAATGTTTTCATAATGTGGTAGATTAATATAAATAGCCCTTTATTAAACCTAACTTAAGGAACGGGCATAATAATTCCCTGAGTTAGTCGTATAACGTTACCTGTTAACAGGTTTGCTCGGTGTGTTATTCCACCTGTACCAAATGAGCATAATTATCCTGGTACGAAAATGAATAGTTTTTTTTCGTTGATGCCTTTCGGCTCGCTGTTGTGGTATGTCTTAACTTGTGTTCATATCGTTATCGTTTAATCATATACAAATATAACTATATTATATAATATACCAAAGAAAATGTATAAAAAATACAATAAAATTTGAAATTTAGAACAATTCTAAATAACGCCAATAGTGCAAAATAATTGCCCAAAAGTTTTGAGATATCAAGTTTTTTTTGTATGCAGTAATGAAGTGGTAATTGATTAGAAGTTAATCTTGGGAATGACTATAATCTAATCAAATAAAATAGTTAGTGTAGTTTTGACACTAAGTACTAAGTGTACATATGACACTAAGGTTAGTGTATAAATGACACTAAGGTCTGAGTAAGTGTCAAGTTGACACTAAGTAAAGATAGTTTAGAATGATTCTAAATAAGGAATTTGGATTGCGACTTTCCCTGTGAGAATGGGAGGGGATACTAATGGGTGCAAAAGACCCTAAAAAACACAGATACTTTTCGAGCAAACACAGATACTTTTCAGGGCATAGCCTGATATTAAAGTAAATTAGTAAGGGTATAGCCTTATAGAAGGGGGAGGGGTAGTAGTACTATTAATGTACCCACTAGGGGTAGCATTACAGACATAACGACGTTAGTCAGATGCCAAGTACCAGACGTGTGGATAGAAATAAATGATTAGTATACAGGCTGATACTATCCCGGCAATAATCAATCAGGAGTACTGGGTACACCTAATTACTTATTTATGGGCATCAATGATATTCTGTTAGGACCATGTAGAGATAAACAGTATATAGAGTGTATTTGTAATTGATTGATTACTAATAAGTTAGTATGTGAAAAAGTATACACAAGTTGTTCTGACAGAAGTGCCCACAAAGTGCTTGTTTTCTTAAATATAATTTATATATTTGCCATATGAAAGTAGTAAATGGATTTTTATTGACTGAGTGCAAGTTTGTAGCTGACGATGCTTTAGCTAATCTCGGTATACACAAGGGTAGTGAGTACGATGTGTTTCGTATTAAGTTAAGTGAGATACTTGCTTGGAATATTTCTCAGGATGGAGATGGTGTTACTGTAAGAACTATTGTTGGTGACTATACACTAAATATGACAATAGAAGATATGGACATATTAATGCTTAGTAATGATAACTAAAGGAGGAGTAGACTTAAGTGTATGTGCTTATTGTAAGTGCAAGCTTGATGATTACAGTCGTACCGTAGATCATTTGATTCCGAAGAGTAGAGGGGGTAAGTTGAGTAATGCAAATAAAGTACCTGCCTGTGGAGATTGTAATAAGATGAAAGGGGATATGAGTGTTATTGAATTCGGGAGGGCTCTAAATGGATTGATATTCTATGAGCATACCCGACATAAGCAGACGATATCGCATCTGAAGAAAATTAAACTTAATGTAGATTCACTTATTGTGGATCGTAATTTACAATCTAAGAAATGAACAACATAGTATTCGACTTAATCCTGCTAGAGGCCGACAGGGTAATCAATCAAAAAGTAAAGGGCCTGGATCTGTACTACAAGAATCAGAAGGGGGAGTTCGTTCCTATTGCCGAGGGGTATAATGCGCAGGCTGACGATGTCATTGCGAACCTATTGCGTAGAAAGAAGATGAGGTACATGATTACCTTCACTGAATCGCTTACCATTATGAACCAAGTTAAGCCTTCGGCTAATCGTATGTTGCGCTTTATGACCCAGCAGATGGGATACGGTAATACTTTGAAGAATTACAGTTTGCGCGATATCCAACAGTTAACGGATATGAATATGAAGTTTGTGATGAGTAGCATCAAAGAACTTTGTGCCAAAGATATTATTAGATTTACCATCGAAAAAAATCGCCGAACCTACATGGTCAACCCTATATACTTTTACAAAGGAACAATTAAGAAGCTCTTCTACTGTGTAAAAGAATTTGATCGTATGCCTCAACGAAATGAGGAACTAGATGAGCAGTACTCAAATAACGACTAAATGGAATTAATTAGACACTCAAAAAACATCCATGAACTGAAGATGGATGGAACTAAAGTTAAACTCGCTATGTTCAGCGATATCCACTGGGACAATCCTAAGTGTGACTGGACACTACTCAAGAGAGATTTAGATTATTGCCTTAGAGAATCTATCCCGATGATGTTTAACGGAGACACATTCTGCCTCATGCAGGGGAAATGGGACCCAAGGGGTACTAAATCAGACATCCGTCCTGAGCACAACAACATTCGCTACCTAGATTCTATCATAGAAACGGCTGTAGATTTCTTTAGCCCTTACTCACACCTAATTACCGTTGTAGGATATGGAAACCACGAAACCGCAATACTTAAACGCCATGAGACAGATGTACTTCAGCGCTTTGTTGACCTGCTTAATTACAAAAACCACACTAACGTTCAGACCGGAGGTTACGGTGGATGGATTATAATCAATCAAGCTGTTAGATCAAGCCATAGAGTATCCACCAAGGTGCGATATTTCCATGGAAGTGGAGGCGGTGGAATTGTTACACGCGGCGAAATCAACCTTACGCGTGCCTTAGAAATGTATGAGGACTTCGAGGTATTTGCGATGGGACATATCCACGAAAACAAATGCACCAATGTTGCTAGAGATACCATTGAGCACAGCTCTACGTATGGATGGGCTAGTAGACAAAAGCAAATCCACCTTATGATTACCGGAACCTACAAAGAGGAGTTCGGAGATGGATCTAAAGGATGGCACGTTGAGCGTGGCGCACCTGCTAAACCTGTGGGCAGTAGAATACTTATCATAGACACCAAAAGAATCGTTGACAAGAAAAATAACACTGATCGATCAGAAAAATTAATCGATAGTATCAAGTTTCCATTATAATTATTATATTTGAACTCTTGTTTTTTGTTTGTTTATCTGTTGTTTTGATTTAAGGGAGTGTAATAGCTCCCTTATTTTTTGTCCCAATTATTTGTATATTTGTGTCAAATACATTGATATGAAAGGAAATAAATACTGGGCATCTAACCCTAAGAAGAACGGAAGCTACCTTGGACAAGGTCGTGTAGAAGGCCATCCGGCATCGCCTAATAGCCTTAAGGAAGATATGTCTTGTGCTTGTAAGCCTGGATTTAAGCTGATGTTCAAGAATACCAAAGACAAAAAGTATTGTGATTAATTAAATTATTTGTTATGAAAACGATGATGAAAAAGAAAATCGGAAAAGCTATTGAGAAAGCGATGGCTAAAGGCGAGGCTAAAATGGAAAAGATGCCTAAGGGTAAATCTACCAAGCCCGCGATGAAAAAAGGAATGAAGAACTATTAATTCCACTTGCTATATGCGTCAAACTAAAGACGGTATAGCTCGAAGGCCAATACTTACTACAGACTGGAAACCTAGCCATGCTGAGTTTGATTACCCAAAGCCATTCGTGGATTGGGTTGATAGCATCAACAGCGGCTGGCAGAACAAGATAAGTTTTAAGCCTTTCGATTTATACTGCGAACAAGCTAGGATCTGGTTACAGGATGATACCATGCTAACCGACTTCGACAACGAAGAAGATCAATACAACTGGCTAGCCACAGAGATACAGAAATGTAACGATAACACACTATACTTCTGTAACAAGTACGGTTTCATTAAAGAAGATAAAGCCGAAAACGGTATGCTGCGCTATCAGGCGTGGGATGCACAGAGAGTACTCCTATTCTTATTCGACTGCGGATACTCCATGATGATAGGTAAAGCCCGACAAATTGGTTTTACCACTACAATGTGTCTTGCAGGGATGAAAAGAGTAAACCTTAATAAGTCCTACTTCATTAAATTCGTTACTCATTCCAAAGACAAAGGGGTCGAGATCTTCCGAGATAAAGTAAAGTGGACCTACACTAAGATTCCTGACTACATTGCTCAGGACGTAAAGAACTGGACAGACCAGGTGATGTCTTTCGATAAGAAGGGTGATAAGAAAGGTCGTGACGAAGGTGGTGCATCTCGCTTTCAGGTAGATAGTCCTCAGGTAGATGCAATCAATGGGGGTTCGCCATCGGCAGTATTCATCGATGAGATTGGTCTATTCGACATATTCGGTGAGATGATGCGTGAAGGTCGACCTGCTTTATTTAAGTATAACCCGGAAACTGGCAAAATGACCATGCAGCAGCAGTTCTTAGCGTGGGGTACAGGAGGTGAAATGGACAAAGGGGGCTCGGTATTCGAGGCAGAGTTCAAGATGGCACTCAGTCAGTGGAGGGATAAAAACTACGAGTATGGAATCATACCATTATTCTTCAACGCCTATGCACGAAGAGGAGTCACAGACGAACACATCAACAACGAACGTAAGGCATACCTTGCATTGGAAGGAACCAAGAAGGGAGAAGTTGCCAAAGTTCAGTTCCACCAGCATTATCCTATCACAATTGACGATATGTTCCTGCGAAAAGCAAGAACGCTCGTTCCGATTCATTACTGTAACGAAAGATTAAGCACCATATACGGCAAAGATGTGCCAATCGAATACGGCTACTTCGAGCCTATTATGGATATGTCGCAGCCTACGCCCGACTTAATCACAGAATATCGCATTACAGGCGCTAGATGGATCAATACATCAGGTAGAGAAGACGTATCCACCACCGCAATGATTGTACATCACCCACCAAACGGTGAAATATGGAAGAATCGCTGGTATCAAGGGACTGACCCCATCAACTCAGAGACAGGACACTCCATGATGTGTAGCGCCATATGGGATTCACTTACTAATTCCGTTTCTTCTGTAGTATTCCATAGGGATCGCAAGTTTAAGTACACTTACCTACAGGTACTTTTGCAAAGTCTGTACTACGATCAGCAGAAAAGAGGCGGTGTAAAAGAGCTAGTGGAGAATAACATCGGTGATATGCACGTAGACTTCCAAGAAATACACGGATTTAAGAATAAGTTCACCGCAAATACGCAGTTGCCCGAATATTTTCAGACTTATGGTGGGAAATGGTTTGGCATTTCCAACAAAGCGAACACGGCACCAAGGATTATTGCAAAAGTGGAGGAAATGATTGATGCCTACGGCATCAATATAGACGTTCCGTGGATCTGGGAGCAGCTGAAGACCTTTGTGGAGAAAGATTTGAAGAGCTCAACTAGCCATCGTCAAACTAGATACCAAGCAGCGGATACCAGGTACGATTATGATGATGCCATCTTTGCTATTGGCTTTGCATATATCAATGCGCAGTCGCACGCAAGGTATGAACCTGAGAATATCAAGTCACAGGACAAGGAAACGCACGTAGTCACAAAATATGTCCAATCGAAAGAGACGAATTATCGTATGAAGTTGGCTAAGGTGGATAAGCGAACAGGTCGCATCCTAAAAATACTCAATTAAAAACAAGTATCTTTGCTATAAATTAATTAGTTATGCCGATTCAACAAAGATCACAGCTTAAGGGTTTTGGACAAAGTACTAACGAGAAGTACATTGTAGAAGATATCAATCAAATCATTACTGAGCTTAATGAGGGCGGAGGTCAAGAAGTTTTAGGTTCAAGTATTTGGGCTAATGGCTTTACTATTGTTGGTGCAATTACTGAAGACATTACTTTACCTGCTGGAGTCACAGTAAACTATACCGGACCGCTATTAATGGGCGGAACACTAACAGTTCCGACTGGAACAACTTTAAACATTTTATAATTTTAAAATAAATAATTATGAGTCAGATTAACGTAGATATTATTGAGCCATTTACAGGTGGTTCCGATTTAGTTACAGTAAATGGAATTATTTGTTCTACTCCATCAAGCGGAACAATTCAATTAACTAGTGGTTTTGCTGTTGCCAATGCTGCAACTATTTCTACATTGGTTGGAGATAGAGCCGGAGAAGGAAATACAAATACAGCCAATACATTCATTGGATATAGAGCAGGTAGATATGCTACAAATGGTTTAGGTGTATTCGTTGGTAATAGCTCAGGTGTTAACTGTACAGGATTAGCAAATACATTTGTAGGAAATTTAGCAGGTCAATCTGTTACAGGTGATTTGAATGTTTATATTGGAAGTAGCGCTGGAAACAATGCTGGTTCAGGTTCAAATAACGTTGCTATTGGTAATCAATCTCTTCCTGCAACCACATCAACTTCAAACTCTATTACTCTAGGAAATGTAAGTCACAATGTTCTTCGTTGTGCCGTAACATCAATCACATCATTGTCTGATGCTCGTGATAAAAAAGATGTTGCTGACCTTAGCGTTGGTCTTGAGTTTGTAAAAGGTCTTCGTCCAGTTGAATTTGTATGGGATGACCGTGATGAAAACGGGAAACATGAAATTTCTGACTTTGGATTTATTGCACAAGATTTAAAAGCTGCTCAAGAAGATGCTGAAATGGCTGACGTTCTTAAGTTGGTTTACGATGATAACCCTGAAAAACTTGAGGCTTCTTACGGTAAACTTCTTCCTATCTTAGTAAAAGCTATCCAAGAATTAGCAGCTGAAGTAGAAGCTTTAAAAGCTTAATAGTAAATTACTACTGTTTAATTAGAACTAGGTCTTTATTCAGGCCTAGTTTTTTATTTTCCCAAACTATTCCGTATTTATTATTTACGGCTTGATGGTAATCATCTAAAATAGAAAGAAACAATCTCATCTCTTTCTTGTTTAACATCTTACAGGACATATTCTTGTACTTAGGGTACTCCTCGAATACTCCTTTGTTCATATTAATCCAGTATAGATGATATTCTGATTTCTTACGTTGATACTCAAAGGCAGGATACACGAAAGATTTAAGGATAAAGTGTTGAGTCTTATTTTCTAAAACTTGTTTGAGCTTATTACTTGAATAGGCACTAGATGTGCTCATAGGCGTCCCAAATTAGGTCTACTTCATTACTTAAATCAAGCGTCTCGATTACTTTAAAGCTCTCATTTACTTCATTTAACCAACAAATATAGGAATTACCTAATTTAATTTGACAATTTTTCTCAATTATTTTTTTATACACTCCTAACTGAAGGCTGTACTTAACTAACTCACATGATTCTAGATGCGTAATTGGACCGGACATCTTCTTGTTGTAAATTGATTTTGAATCAATCTTCTTGCTAGTCTTGTAGTCCCATATCTGAAGCTCTTTAGCTCTGACGTTGTAGAAAAACTTATCTACCATTCCGCAAATACCTCTTTCCTTGTCACCTACAACCCATTCCATTTTTACAGGAATAAGCCTACCCTTAGCCATCGAGTAAAAATCCTCCACCATCCCCATTAAATTGGCAGAAATTTGATGAACAGGATCAGGGTTATAGCACTTTTGATTGAATCGCATCTCTGCGTACTTGTGTATCTCTGTTCCTACAAGCGCTGATCTATCTCTGACGTTTTCCCAGCTTTTAAGTACATCGAACATTTCTAAGCTATGCTTTTTCGCGTAAAGGCTTGCCATGAGCTCCTGATTGAATATAGGCTCAAAGTTTTTAATCATGGTGGTTACAGACATACACTCAACACCAGCATACAGGTACTTATGCTCGTCCTCATGGAATACAATCCCATTAAACTTATCTAGTTTTTCAAATATCTCAAACATTCTCTAACTCTAATTCTTCCATTAATTCTTCTACTAGCTTCTCTGCAATAGCATCATCGTCAGAATACGGACGGAATCTA
>JACCDX010900507.1_pt1 | contig 10143 bp, 5 predicted proteins | sample 7449681 | NCBI WGS metagenome assembly JACCDX01 (sample SAMN15323450, study PRJNA562643) | freshwater metagenome | isolation source: river surface water | place: USA:Blue River Watershed | collected 2017-08-18
GAAGTTCATAGGAGGACAATATGGTTTCTTTGGTACAACTGATTCTCCCTTCGGTTTTACACCATAACAATTAACACCAAATTTAATATAAGGATTGGCAAAGTATCCTCCATTCACTCCTGGTTTTCCACATCTTTGTCTTAAACGACGTGGTTTAGTACGATTCTCCTCTACCATCTTATCATAATCACATTGTTGAACAGGATAATAAGCATTCTGACCATTCGTCCATCCATATGAACACCATGTAGCTCCTTTATTGTATGCATCTATCACTTGCTCTTTTGTCGCTAATTTACCACCATAGGATGCACACTTGCATTTAGCTTGATCATATGTATAATCTTGATTACTAATATGGAAGACCTCTTCTTTTTCAGTAGGGAGTTGTATATCCGATAATTTAAAATCTTTTGTGATAGGTTCTTGTTTAATTGGTTCATTACATATCTTTCTTTCTGAAATATCTAATAAATATTCACCAAATGTTCTCTTAGTAGCACCACCTTCACATTCTTCATTATTATAATAATAAATACTAATGAGTAAATAGATAACAATTACTACTAATAATATCATTGCACCTAAACTTAAAATTTTCTTATAATCCATTTTTGATGTTCCATTATTCATAGAAGTCGTATTTGAACTTGAATTAGGAGATACAACGCGATTCGCCATATTCTTCATCTTTTGATAAATACCATTTCGATTACTATTCATTCTTCTATTTATAGAAAATATATTTATCATTCATAAATATATTTTATTTTTACTTCAAAAAAATCAATAGAAGCTACTTAATTCTTCTTCTCATAAATTAACATATAAACTCGATTCTGTAATACAGGTATCTCACTTCGAATATCATATGACTTACATTCTCTGTCATTGTAGACAAACCATTCTCCACTACGATGTCTACATATCGCATAATAATGTCCCCCACTCATATTACCTATATGACATCCAATACTACGAAGTCGGTAACTCGACTCATATTTATCATATCCCATCGTATAATTCGATAAATCTAAATCATCTATAGGGAAAGATACCAATGTATTCTTCTTCGTTATTCTTGTCCCATCATTCTGGAATCTCTTTAATACTATAATCAAATATTTAGGTAACATCATCAATTTAATCTGACGCCCCGCTTTTACATGTCTATCCTCCGATTCTATATGATACTTCGTCTCCAATAATTCTACATGAAAATATTGTTGTAAACAATCATATAATGTATTACCACTTATCGGTAAATTTATTCTATCAAAATTCTCATATGTCCTCGATAATATCTTATTCTTCTCTTCTACCTCTTTACATATAACCTGATTCATAAATTGTCCCGTAAATATCTCCGTAATGATTGAAAACTTCTTCTCATTTGTCATTTTCCATTGTTTAAATGATTCTATCATCAAATCATCCACATCCGATTCGGATGTACCACTAATACTTACCTCTATCGATGTATTTAATACTTCATGTAATGAATCCATTATAATAATAAGTGCCTCCTCCGCATCTTGTTGATGATATCCCTCAAATCGATCATGAAACTTTTGAAATGCCTGATGCATCGTCTTCGGTTCTATAGGCTCTTTATGTGACCATAATATTCTTACTAATTGAACAAAACTCTTTGTAACATCAAACTCCCTCCCCAATTTTTCATGTATCTCCTTCTTCCTCTTCTCATTCTTTAATGGACTTAAAAATTTATTTAATATCATATAATTTGTTAATGGTATCACATGACTTAAACATTGTATCGTCGTATTTAAAAAACATGTGTTCCCGCGATTCTGTAATCCTACTTTACCAAATTCATCTATCTTTTGAAGTTCACTCATTTATGATTTCAATCTTCTATCCCTTTATAATATAATTTATTTTAAGTTCAAATTTATTCTTCTTAATGAAAGTAGTTCATTTTACTTTTCTTTAAGTTCATTTTACTTTTCTTTAAGTTCATTTTACTTCTCTATAAAAAAAATGAAATACGAAAAGGGATATAAAAAAGAAGAGATGAATGTAAATAAAATCAAGAGATAAATGTTAAGACCTAATTTACCCATTGAATATCAGACAAATCAAAAAGATTTAATTTTTCAGATTATTGATTGGAAATCATGTGATCTGATAGATGAATCAGAAGTAGTGGAGGAAGAGGAGGAAGAAGAAGATGAGGAGGAAGAGCGTACTTATAAGAGACAACCGAATCGTAAGAAGTTATACATTCGAGGTTATGGTGTGACAGAGAATGGTAATTCGATAAGTGTTTTAATGTCGGGTTTTCAACCTTATTTTTACTTTCGTATTCCACAAGAATGGGGACAAACGGAATTTAATTATTTTACAGAACAAGTAAAATGGATGGTAGAGGAGTATAATCGACCTGGATTAATGGTATCATCAATTGTTAAAAAGAAAGAATTCTATGGTTTTACAAATAATGAGTTATTTAACTTTGGTGTATTTGTATTTAAGAGTCAGGCATCTTATTATTCGTATCAAAGAATCTTTAAAGAGAAGAAGATCTTTTTAAAGAAGATGAATGTAGAATTAGATATGTCGACGAAGTTATATGAGACGAAGGTAACATCTTTACTTCGATTCTTCCATGTTCAGAATTTGGACCCAGCGGGTTGGAGTATTATTAAAGGAGGAAGATATCAAGTGATACCAAAAAGACAACAGAGTACACGCTGTCAATTAGAAGTAGCTTTAGCTTTTAATGAAATTCAAAGACTAGAGAAGAATTCGATTGGAAAGATATTAGTCGCATCTTTTGATATTGAGTGTGTATCCGAAGATGGTTCTTTCCCTAAGTATGATAGACCTTATGATCAAGTGATTCAGATTGGTACTACTATCTATGAATTCGGTAATAATGAATGTAAATATAAATATATCGCGACATTAGGTGAATGTTTACCAATTGAAGGTGTTGAAGTTGAATGTTATGCAACAGAGAGAGATTTAATATTAGGATGGGCGAACTTTATCGCTAGGATTGACCCTGATATTATCACGGGATATAACATCTGGGGCTTCGATTGGGAGTTTATTTATAAACGCGCTGAGATTGGTTTTCAAAAGAATGGTAAAGGAAATGTACCTTATCATACGAGTCTTTATCGTACTTTACAAAGAATTAAAGCAAGAAATACTGGAAAAAATATTGATGATGCAAAAGATCCGATGATTAAATTGACGGAACAGAGATTATCATCATCAGCGATGGGAGACAACTTTTTGAAGTTTATTGATATTGAGGGTGTTGTACAGATTGATCTATTAAAATATTTTCAGAGAGAAGAGAAGTTTGATTCATACAAACTGGATAATGTAGCATATGAGATTCTAAAGGAGAGAAAAGTAGATTTAGGACCCAATGAATTATTCGCCAACTTTAAGATTGGTACACCTGATAAGATTCGTGAGATTGCAGTATACTGCGTGATGGATTGTAAACTAGTAAATGATTTAGTAAATAAAAAACAGGTGATTACCAATAATATTGGTATGGCAAATGTATGTGTAGTACCCTTTTCATTTTTGTTTTTGAGAGGACAGGGTATTAAGATCTTCTCACTTGTTGCTAAGTTCTGTCGAGAGGAGAACTTCTTGATTAAAGATTTAAGTCCAGATGATATTGATACAAATTCATATGAAGGTGCGATTGTCTTTGTACCTAAACCTGGTATTTATTTTGAACCAGTAGTTGTGATGGATTATAATTCACTTTATCCTTCATCAATGATAGCAGAGAATATATCACATGATAGTATTGTTGGTTTTAAAGAATATCATTTAAAACCTGGTGCGAGTGGGAGTAAGAGAGAAGATTTTGAGTTGATTAAAGATACAATGAAGACTGAATATGATAATTTACCAGGATATCATTATAATGAGATTGAATATGAATTATTAAAGGAAGATGAAGAGGCGAAGGCGGTTGTGGGAGAGGATGGTAAGAAGAGAAAACCTAAAAAGGTTATTGGATATAAACGTTGTCGATTTGCGGAAGCGGATGATTCGGAAGTAAATAATTTTTCAAAGAAGTCCGTTTTACCTCGTATTTTAGTAAAACTACTCAAAGCCAGAAAAGATACAAGAAAGAGAGCAGAATATGTTAAACATACGATGAAAGATGGAAGAATTGAAGAGGGTATCCCTACAGATTTAGGTGATGGTCGTATTGAACTTTTTCATGTAGAGAAGGGTAAATATTGTATACAAAAAGAGGATGTAGTAAGTCAAGAAGATTCATTTACAGAATTTGAACAGAAGGTTTTAGATGGTTTACAACTAGCTTATAAGGTGACATGTAATTCACTATATGGTCAAGTGGGTGCATCTACAAGTCCTATCTGTTTTAAAGAATTGGCTGCATGTACTACAGCAACAGGACGTTTGATGGTGACTACGGCTCGTGATGTGACATTAAAGACATTTGCAGGTAGTCGTCTTACTTATGGTGATAGTGTGACGGGTGAGACACCTGTATTATTAAAGAATAAAAAGACAAATGAGGTGTATGTGAAAGAGATCAAAGAGATGAGAGATGAAGTGGGTTGGGGACCTTATGATCTATTTAAACCCTATGAAGAAGGATTAAGTGAGAAAGAACAGACGACATATCAAGATTCTCAGATTTGGACAGCGAATGGTTGGGCTGATATTAATCGAGTGATTCGTCATAAGACAAATAAGAAGATATATCGTGTGATGACAAAAACTGGTATTGTGGATGTGACTGAAGATCATTCTTTATTATCACCTTCTTTAGAAGAACTAAAACCGAAAGATGTAAAGATTGGAACAAAATTGAGACATGGAACACCGTTTGAGTATCACATACAAAATCATAAGTATTCAAATAATATAGATGAACAAATTGATATGAAATCATTTGATTTACGTGAGAGAACTTTTTTGGATATTCAAGAAGAATATATAAGTTTAAGAAAAAAATGTAAGTATGTTATTTTTGGAGTTAATAAAGAGGATCCTAATAAGATATCCATGTTTTATTCAGATTTAATGTTGTATGATGATAATGAGAGGATAGAGATTATATCAATTGAAGAGATTCGAGTATGTGGAGAAGATGAATATGTATATGATATTGAGACGACAGATGGAACTTTCCAAGCGGGTGTTGGACAGATGATAGTTAAGAACACTGACTCAGTATTTATTAATTTTACAGACCATATCAAGATGAATCATCCGGGAGTAGAATTGACGGAGAAAGAGATTTTGATTAAATCGATTGAGATGGGTGTAAAGGCAGCAAAAAATATTAATTCATATATGAAAAAACCTCAAAATATTGAATATGAGAAAACATTATGGCCTTTTGTAATCTTTTCAAAGAAACGTTATTTTGGTAATCTTTATGAACATAATCCAGAGAAGTATAAACCTAAGTATATGGGTATCGTATTGAAGCGTCGTGATAACGCACCGATTGTGAAGACGATATATAATGGTGTATTAGATATGATTTTGAATAAGAGAGATTTGGAAGGTTCAAAGAAGTTTTTCAGACAATGTGTACAAGATTTATTAGAAGGTAAAGTAGATATTAGTCAATTGATTATTAGTAAGACATTAAAAGCTGAATATGCGAATCCAACACAGATAGCACATAAGGTACTAGCAGATAAGATGGGTGAGAGAGACCCTGGTAATAAACCACAGTCGAATGACCGTATTCCTTATTGTTATATGGATGCTTGTAATTTAAGTTGTCAAATATGTAAAGGAAAAGTAAATCCTGAGAAATGTAAATGTATTGGATGTCAGACAATCTTCTGTTCGACTCATTTAGTAAGACACAAAGAAGTATGTGTAAAGAGATGTCGATTCTGTCGATTAACTGAGAAAGAACATAAATTGACAAAATGTATGACATGTACTGCATACTATTGTGGAGGTTGTTTTACAAAACATATGAAGAGAACTGATTCAAAGACACAAGTTGAATATAATGATAAATGTAAAAAAGCATTGACATGTAAGATTTTACAAGGAGATATTCTCGAACACCCTAATTATATCACTGAACATAAACTGAAGATTGATTATACTTATTATTTGGAACATCAGATACAGGTACCTGTCTTTCAAATATTTGCATTGACACCTGGTAAACCAGAATCGATTATTGAAGATATTGTTCGAAAGAATGAGAATGCTAAAAAAGGTAATCATGCTATCACAGATTGGTTATCGAAGATGAAGTCTAAACCGAAAGTTGAAGAAGAAGAGAAAGTAGAGAGTGAAGTAGTATTACCAGATAAAGAACTTGAGGAAGTACAACCAGTTGAAAAAAAGGTTAAGAAATTGATTAAGATGACCACATCACCTTTAGTCGAAGAAGAACCTGTATTTGATATTAAAAAAAAGGTAAATTTAGAAGATGGAGATTTAGAAGAACTCGATATGTTAAAAGACTTCTTTGAAGAAGATGAAGACCCCGAAAATAAATATCAAGTTGATGAATAAATTAAAAAATAATAAAAAATTTAAAAATAATCTTAAATAAAATACGTTTTTTCATATAAAATCATTATATTGATTTAATATAATGACTATTACTTACAGAAAGAATACTCCATCCGGAGATTATCAATTAATCATTATCTCTCTCATTCACCAAAATAAATTCATGTTAGATTATATGATATCCAATATTGAAAGATATTTGGAAGGTAAATATTTATTTTGTGTTCATTATAATGGAAGTGAAGATGTAGACGAGAATACTTTACCGTCATGGGTATGGTTAAATCGTAGTCCAATACATACACAACGTTTTACAAGAAGATTATCCGATGCGATTATAGATACAATGGGATGGGTTTTACAATATGTGAATACAATAAATATTATGTTAATCTCATCTGGTAGTGCTTTTTTCAGAAGATGGCAGATACCTTCTTATCCACAAATATGTATTGAATCTCATGAGAAGATATTTAATCCTTCAAAAAATTTAATTCATACATCTGCTATACCGATTGAAAATAAAGGAAGAGTAGTCGAATATTTAAGAGAGAGAGGAAGTGGAGGATGGCAATATGGATTTGAAGGTCATGGTTGTGATTTAGATATTCATTTTCATGAATGTTTACATAAAAGAGATATTCAATTCTTTCGTGGATGTCAATGGTCTGGTCAATTATGGCCTCAAGATGTTGGAAAAATGATTGTTGAAGATTTAACTCTACTTAAAAATAAACCTATGCAAAATTATGCTTGTGAAGAGATCTATTTTTCAACTTATGCCTATCACCATTATCTTCTTTCAAAAATACCAATTCAATTTTGTGAAGTGATCACCAATTGGGAGTTTAAATATGATATACATGATATTCAATATATCATCGATTTACATCAAAAACATCCTCTAATCGGTCACGCTATCTGTAAACTTCCTGATGATGTGAATCATCCTGTACGAAAATTTATTCAACATTTTTATTATTCTCCTTAATACCTATAAAATGAATATCTATATTTGAGATTTTTGTCACTTTTCGTAAAAACATCGCTCCAAATGTTCTTGCCTTATAAATTAATTCTTTATTGACTTGATAAAAGTTCTCTGCTTGTGTTCGATTTATATGAAGATTACAAAAATGAATCTGTTGTTTTATAAATTCTTTTTTATATACTGATAAAAAAAGATTCACAAAATAATGTTCATCAGGACATTCCATTTGTTGAAAAAAATCTGTATAATCATTCTCTATAAACCATTTTACATCTTCCTTTGTTAATAACATATTCGGTTGTTGTTTTACAAATTGATTCGGTCTTATATATCTTTTTAATATGAATGAAAGTGAATGATATCTTTCTACTTTATTATGTTGAATAACAGATAAAAGTGATTTTTTACAATGAGTGATGATTTTTTTTTGTACTTCAAATGAATATAATGGTATACAACTCTGTGTCAAAAAAATAAAATGCGTTGCATGAGGAGTATTTTCATAAGCTGTTCTCAATAAATGTATTGTTGCCCTTACTATTCCTATATCTGTTTTACCTTTGGTCGGATATGGATTTTCAATGATATTTACTGGAAAAGAATAATGATGTGGTTCTATCTTCTCCTTTGCATGTATATATACTTTATAACCAGTTTGATATTGAAAATACTTCTCCCATATATCTTTTCGTACAATATGATGATATGTCAAAAAACAATAGACTATCTCTCCACCTTCCATCTCTTCCTCTCTACTCTCCTATTCATCTTATTTTTTTACTTTTTTTCTTTAAGTCATAAAAACTTAAAAAATGAATTGAATATAAAAAAAATAATTATTCAAAAAGAATTTGGAAGAATTGAATTAACCAAGAGCGGATATTATCACGATTAAGTTGAAAAGGTATGGATAATAATTTATCACGTATAATTGGATCTGGATAAATATGACATAGTGATTTTAACATTTTAAATAGTTCTTCTGTTTTGACGGGTCCTTTTTTAAAATTATATTTAACATATTCTAAAATCATCATTTTTAATTGATTTTTATCAAATATCTCTTTTTGATAAAAATCTTTTGATTCTTGTATACTCCATATTCTTTTTTTATTTGATTTATTTACATTATTATGTATTTGAATTGTCCATCCAAATAATCTATCTTTTGTCATATTCTCTCTTAATCTCAAACCAGGAGAATTTAATTGTTGACGATAATGATTAATACATATATCACATGGTAATAGAATTTTAAAACTTGAAAAGAATGTCTGATAATGTTCTTTTTTATCTTCTAAAAAATCAAGTGTAAACATATGAAAAATATACCATGTTGTCTGTTTCCAAGTTAACATCTCTCTTCTTTCTCCTCATATTTTATTTTTTATCTTTTTCTTTACAGTCTTGGCATAAATGTTTGGAATGTGGTTCCATAATGATTATCAAAATATTTCTTCTGTTCCATCGGTACCAATATTGAAGAATTGTAAGTTAATAAATAATCATTATTCATTAATTTAATCATCTCCTTATTCTTTACTATTTTCGAATTCTTCGTATGTATATTTGTCACAATTAACATACCATTCATACGATAAAACAAGTATTTTGTATTTAAATAATTAATTAAATAATATTGATTATTTTCAGGCACATGAATCGCTATATTTTTACGAATAACTAAGTTACTTGGAGGAATTTGATTCATTAATATATTATGGAAATTAAGTTCATTTGACTGTTGAGCCTTAATACAAGGTAATTTATAAACACGATTTAAATGATTAAATTCAATATATTGAATAATATTATTTTTCTGTTGAGCTTCGAACATCTTCTTTTCAATTCTCTCTTTCTCTTCTTCACTTCTTTCTTTCTCTTTTTTTAATTGAAATTGGTTAAAATCTTGAATGATTTGAATAAATTGTTTTGTATCTGCTTCATCTTTCTTCTTCATACGCATCTCATGAATCTCCTTCTTCTCCTGTTCTATCTCATTCATCGTATCAACTACCTCTTTTATTCTTTCTTTATCACTCGGTATATCACATATTATCTTATTCTCCTCTATCTCCTTTTCTATTACCTCTTCTTCATACATCTCTTTTTGTTCTTCCACTGAAGTCTCCTGTTGAACAACTTCTTCTACTGAAGTCTCTTGTTGAACAACTTCTTCCATGGAAGTCTCTTGTTGAACTTCTTCCACTGAAGTCTCTTGATGAACTTCTTCTACTGAAGTCTCTTGTTGAACTTCTTCTACTAAAGTCTCTTGTTGAACAACTTCTTCTTCAGTAGTCTCTTGATAAACTTCTTCTACTAAAGTCTCTTGTTGAACAACTTCTTCTTCAGTAGTCTCTTGATGAACTTCTTCCATTGAAGTCTCTTGTTGAACTTCTTCCATTGAAGTCTCTTGTTGAACTTCTTCCATTAAAGTCTCTAACTGAACTTCTTCCATTGAAGTCTCTTGTTGAACTTCTTCTACTGAAGTCTCTAACTGAACTTCTTCTACTAAAGTCTCTAACTGAACTTCTTCTTCAGTGGTCTCTAACTGAACTTCTTCTTCAGTGGTCTCTTGATCTACTTCTTCTTCTTTATGTTGAATAGGAAGTGGTGTTAATTTA
>JACCDX010294323.1_pt1 | contig 10142 bp, 8 predicted proteins | sample 7449681 | NCBI WGS metagenome assembly JACCDX01 (sample SAMN15323450, study PRJNA562643) | freshwater metagenome | isolation source: river surface water | place: USA:Blue River Watershed | collected 2017-08-18
ACGGTCACCGCATGGCCCGCCTGCTTGAGCGTGCGCGCGGCGGTGATGCCCGCCATCCCGGCGCCAACAATCGCAATGTTTAACTTCATCCCCTCGACTCTACACGCTTGCGCACCCTCCTGTCCAAATCGGGGGGGCAGGGGGTCAGGTGCGCTGCACCCAAGTCGTGCCGCAGTGTGGGCAGTGCACCTCAATTTGCGGGAATCGCTTGCCCCGACAGCGCTGGCCGCACTCGGGGCAGCGCACGATCACCCGATCACCGCTGTAGGTGGGGGTTTCGAGCCATTCTTCAGCCACGAAGGCGGGCACCCGCAGGTCCCACGCCTGGCTATGCCCAAAATGGACCAGCCAGCCCGGCCGCGGCAGCCCTGTGTGGCGGGCATCGGCCAAGGCCACAAAGAGGTCGTGGCGCTTGTCCCCCAGCCCGTCCTCCACCTGGTACCAGGCTTGGGAGTGGGTTTGCACGAGCCATTTCGCCCCCGCATCGCCTTGGTGGGGGTCAATCAAAAACCCAATCTGATCGCGCAACTCCCGCACGACGGCCGAGGCCACGCCGCTGCGGTCGTAGAGGTAATGCGCAAAAAAGGCCGCACCCTCCACCGGCCCGCCCGCGCCCCACCACTGAAAGCAAAGGCGACGCAGTTTGTCGAGCAATTGGTCCACCCGGTCCTGCGCCTGCAAGACATGGTCATCAAAGGCCGCAATCATGACGAGCTTGAGCACCGTCTCAAAGCCCAAGTCGCGCCGGATACCCTGCGGGTTACCAAAAATGTCGCGCTGCGCGAAGCTCTGGTGGCCAATGGCCATCACCCTAAAAAACTCGGGCAGGGTGTCGTTCAAGCGCGGCCAGTGCCGCGCAAAAGCCTCACGCTCCTGCGCACGCAACTGCGGCGGGCGCGGCGTCGTCATTGCGCCTCCGCCAGTGCCGCCATGAGCCGGTGCTTGAGCGCCGAGAAGCTCAGGTGCTCGTGGGTCTTGCCCTGGCGGTACGAGTAGCTGTTGACCCAGCCCTCGTGAATCTTGAGGTTCACGCCAAAGAGCGTCTCAAACAAATGCACGATTTGCATCTCGTCCAATCGGTTGCCCTCCAACTTGGCCAGCAGCTCGGCATAGCGGTGCGTGTCACCGCGCGCGTCTTTGCGTGTGCCACCGGCTTGACTCGCGTGGGCTGCGCCCGCATGCCCAGGGCTCGCATGGCTCGACGGGGAAGCGCTCGTGCGCTGCGCCTGTGTTTGGGCACGGCGCTGCAATTGCAAATCGTAGGCGGCCCGCTTTTGCGCGTCGCCCAAGACGGCATAGGCCACATTGATGTTGGCCATGCGCGCGGTGCTGTCATCGCTCGCGCCGCGGCGGCGGTCGGGGTGGTACTTTTGCGCCAAGGCCTTGTAAGCCGCACGCACCACCTCCGGCTCCGCCAGCGGAGACAGACCCAACACGTCATAGTGGGTTTTCGTGGCCACGTCAAAAGCACCTGAAAAGCAAACAACAGCGCCTAGTGTAAAGTTCAACCCTATGGGGCGTCTTTGCGATGCCTCAACACCCCACAAACGCAGTTAATGAATTTCCTTAAGGGCTTTTGGCAACGTCTGACCCGCTGGTTCTCCCGCGGTAAGCCCCTTCCGCCCTGGCCAGCGTTCTCTGTGGACACCATCGTCCAAGAGTTTCGTCTGCTTGAGCAGGCGCGCTCACTCGCGAGCTTGGGCCTGCCCGCCTTCCACGCCAAAGCCCCCACCAGCATCGAACTCGAAGTCGTGCGCTACTTGGAAGCCGCGCGCGATCAGGTGCAGCGCCAAGTGGCCAGCGAGCAAGAGCGCGTCGATCAATCCATCCGCCAACTCCATGCCCATGTCTACGATGTGGAGTCGGGCCTCTTGGGCTCCGATTTTGAGCGCCGCGCCCAACTCATCTTCAACGAACAAAAGAGCTGGCTCGACAAGCTCGCGCGTCAAGCCCGCTCGCGCCTGAGTGAGCTGCAAAAATTCCGCAGCACCCATCAACTCGAGCGCGAGGCCCATTACCCAGAAGGGGCCGGGCTCTTCTTTCGCTATGCGGTCTTGCTCCTGCTCGTGGTGGGCGAGGGCGTCTTCAACGCCAACTTCTTTGCCGAAGGCCTCAGCAGTGGTTTGCTCGGGGGCTTCTTCTACGCCGCCACGCTCGCCGCGCTCAACGTGGGCGTGTGCTTTGTGCTGGGCTATGCGGGGGTGCGCCACATCCACCATGTGCAGCTGGCCAACCGCCTGCTGGGGGTTTTCTCGCTCCTCTTCGCCCTGGCCTTCACCCTGCTCATGGCCTTGTCCATTGGGCACCTGCGCGACGCCATCCTGCACGAGAGCGCCACCCCCACGCGCGATGCCTTCTACGCCCTCTTGGCCAACCCCCTGGGCCTAGACGACTTGGTGGCCTGGGTGCTGGGCTTGGTCACCGTGGGCTTTGGCTTGGGCGCGCTCATCGACGGCCATGGCATCGACGACGCTTACCCCGGCTACGGCCCCCTTGCGCGCCGCTGCCACGCCGCGGTGGATGAATTCGAGGACGAATTCGAAGAGGTGCGCGCGAGCCTGGAAGACCTGCGCCAAGAGAACATCGTCTCGCTCGACCAAGAAGTCCTGCGCGTGCACGGGCAACTCAAACAGTTTCGCCTCTGGCTGGACGAGAAAAAAGCCATCCACCAGCGCGGCTTGCAAAGCTTGCAAGATTCCGAAACCGCGCTCTACGCCTGCCTGCGCCTCTTCCGCGCGGAGAACGAGCGCCACCGCAAAGACGCCTTGCGCCCAGCCTACTTCGACACCTTGCCCACCTTGCGTGGGGTGACCCTGGACAAACCCAACGAGGACACCCTGGAGAAGGCCTACCAAGACATGGTCGAGCGCTTGCGCGAGATGGAAACCACCTTGCCCGAGCGGCGCGCGCAAGTCTATGCGCTCTTTGACCGGCACTTGGAGGAGCTCAACCCGCTCCTGCCCGCCATCCATGCCCAGCAAGAGGAGGGTTGGTGATGGTGCGACGCTCACGCACGGCTCGACGTCGTGACCGCCAACACTGGGTGGGCGGCAGCATCCTGTTACTCATCGTGCTCCTGGTGGTGGCCGCCAGCGTCTGGTGGTGGACACAACGCCAAGCCGCACCCAACCCCCAGACCTTGTGTCCTGCGCAGGGGCCCCGCGGCCATGTGGTGCTGTTGGTGGATCGCACCGACCCGTTCAATCGGGCCCAAAAAGTGGCCTTCGACAACCTGGTGCGCGACGTGGTCGAGCGCCAACTCCCACCGGGCTACTTGCTCTCGGTCTTCATGCTGGCGGACGATTTTGACCGCCAAACCCTGCCCTTGGTCGAGTTGTGCAACCCCGGAGACGCGCGGGGGCACAACGAGCTCACCGAAAACCTGCGCCAGATCGATCGAACCTACCGCGAGAAATTCCTCACCCCCTTGCGCGAAGGCAGCGAGCGCATGGTCGATGCCGCCCCGGCCCAAGTCTCCCCTGTCTTGGAAATGCTGCAAATGGTGAGCTTGCAGGCCTTTGAGCGCCACCGCGTGGACGGCCCGCGCGAGCTCATCTTGGTCTCGGACTTGCTCCAGCACGGCCCCCAGTTCTCCTTCTACCGCAACCCGCCGAGTTATGAAGCCTTTGAGCTGACGCCTTTTGCCCAAAAGACCCGCGTGGCCTTTGAGGGGGTGGATGTGCGCGTGGCCCTTCTACTGCATCAACCGGCCCTTCAGCAAGAGCCTTTGAAGCGCTTTTGGCAAACTTATTTTGAGCGCGCAGGCGCGCGCAGCGTACGCATCACCCCTTTACCCGGTTAAGTCTCGGCGGTGTCAGCAGAGGTTGGGCAGGACTGCCTAAAATGGGCCCATGTTTGTCCACCTGCGCATCCACTCTGAGTATTCGGTCATCGACGGCACCAACCGGGTGGACGATCTCGTGGCCGCAGCGGCGAAGGACACGCAACCCGCGCTCGCGCTCACCGATTTCAACAACCTCTTTGGCGCGATCAAGTTCTACAAGGCCGCGCGCGGCGCGGGCGTCAAACCCGTGCTCGGTTGCGACGTGCTCATCGAAGGCTTTGGCGAGGGCGCGCCGCCCGTGCGCCTGCTCCTGCTCGCGCAAAACCACACCGGCTACCTGCATCTGTGCGAATTACTTGCGCGCGCCTGGACAGGCCACGTGGTCAAAGCCCAGGCTGTTTTGCGCCATGAGTGGCTTGCCGAACTCAACGGCGGCCTCATTGCGCTGTCTGGCGCCACGGCTGGCCCCCTGGGCGCCCCCCTCGCGCAGGGCGATGCCACCCGCGCGAGCGAAATTGCCCTGCAACTCGCGCAGTGGTTCCCCCACCGCTTCTACATCGAGCTCCAACGCGCGGGCCGCCCGGAAGACGAGCCCCACGTGCGGGCCGCGGTGGCCTTGGCCGCGCGCTTGCAACTCCCCGTGGTGGCCACCCACCCCGTGCAGTTCGCGACCCCAGACGATTACGAAGCCCACGAGGCCCGCGTTTGCATTGCCGAGGGCGAGATACTGGCCAACCCACGGCGCGTGCGCCGTTTCACGCGCGACCAGTATTTCAAATCCAGTGCCGAGATGCAGTCGCTCTTTGCCGACATCCCCAGCGCCCTGGCCAACGCCGTTCACATTGCCGAGCGCTGCAGCCTGAGCCTGGTGCTGGGCAAGCCCCAGCTGCCCGACTACCCCACGCCCAACGGCATGTCGCTCGAAGCGTATTTCCGCTACGCCTCGCAAGAAGGCTTGGCGCAGCGCCTCGTGCAGCGCTACCCCGACCCCCAAGTGCGCGAGCAACAACGCCCCCGCTACGAGGAGCGCCTGCAATTTGAGATCGAGACCATCCTCAAGATGGGCTTTCCGGGTTACTTCTTGATCGTGGGCGATTTCATTCAATGGGCCAAGCACAACGGTTGCCCAGTGGGGCCCGGTCGTGGCTCGGGAGCAGGCTCCCTCGTGGCGTATTCCCTCTCCATCACCGACCTCGACCCGCTGCAATACAACCTGCTCTTTGAGCGCTTCCTCAACCCTGAGCGGGTCTCCATGCCCGACTTCGACATTGACTTTTGCCAGACCAACCGCGATCGCGTGATCGAGTACGTCAAACAAAAGTACGGGCGCAATGCGGTGAGCCAGATCGCCACCTTTGGCACCATGGCCGCGCGCGCGGCCATTCGTGACGTGGGCCGCGTCCTCGACATGAGCTACACCTTCTGCGACGGGGTCTCCAAGCTCATCCCCAACAAGCCCGGTCAACACATCACCATCGCGGGCGCGCTCGAAGCCGAGCCCCAGCTTGCCGAGCGCAATGCCCGCGAAGACGAGGTGCGCAACTTGCTCGCCATGGCGCAAAAGCTCGAAGGCCTCACACGCAACGTCGGCATGCACGCCGGGGGCGTGCTCATCGCCCCGGGCAAACTCACCGATTTCTGCCCGCTCTACCAACAGCCCGGCAGCGAAGCGGCGGTGAGCCAATACGACAAAGACGACGTCGAGGCCGCCGGTCTCGTGAAGTTCGACTTCTTGGGGCTCGCCACCCTCACCATCTTGGAGCTCGCGCGCGAATTCATCCGCCAGCGCCACGCCGGCCAAGCCGATTTCAGCTTCGAGCAAATCCCGCTCGACGATCCCGCCACCTACCAACTCTTCCAAAACGGCCAAACCGAAGCCGTCTTCCAGTTTGAAAGCCGGGGCATGCAAGGCATGCTGCGCGACGCGCGCCCAACCCGCTTGGAAGACCTCATCGCCCTAAACGCCCTCTATCGACCAGGCCCCATGGACCTCATCCCGAGCTTCGTGGCGCGCAAACACGGCCGTGAAAAAGTGGAGTATCCGCATCCCCTGGTCGAGTCGGTCCTCTCCGAAACCTACGGCATCATGGTCTACCAAGAGCAGGTCATGCAAACGGCCCAGGTCCTCGGCGGCTATAGCTTGGGCGGCGCCGATTTGCTGCGTCGCGCCATGGGCAAGAAAAAGCCCGAGGAGATGGCCGAGCACCGCGAGATCTTCCGCACCGGCGCGGCCGCCAACCAGATCAGCCCGCAAAAGGCCGACGAAATCTTCGATTTGATGGAGAAGTTCGCCGGCTACGGCTTCAACAAGTCGCACGCCGCCGCTTACTCCTTGCTGGCCTACCAAACCGGTTGGCTCAAGGTGCACTACACCGCCGAGTTCTTCTGCGCCAACATGACGGTCGAACTCGACGACACCGACAAACTCAAAGTGCTCGTGGAAGACGCCCGCCGTATGGGCATTCATTTTGAGGCGCCCGACATCAACCGCGGCGTCTGGCGCTTTGAGCCCATTGCCGACCAAGTCATCCGCTACGGCTTGGGGGCCATCAAGGGCTCGGGCCAGCAAGCCATCGAGGCCGTGGTGGCCGCGCGGGAGGAGGGCGGGCCCTTCACCTCGCTCTTTGATTTCTGCCGCCGAGTCGACCGCAGCCGTGTCAACAAGCGCACCGTCGAGGCCCTCATCAAGGCCGGGGCCTTCGACAACCTGCAACTCAACCGCGCGGCCTTGCTCGCCAGCGTCGAACTCGCCTTTGATTTCGCCAACGCCGCCGAAGCCAACGCCAACCAAGGCGGGCTCTTTGACATGATGGGCGACGATGCGCATGGCGCGAGCACCCAAGAGCCCGAGCTCGTCGAGGTCATGCCCTGGAGCGTCAAGGAGCGCCTCGCCCAAGAAAAAACGGCGCTCGGGTTCTACTTCTCGGGCCATCTGTACGACGAAGTCGAAGGCGAAATTCGCCGCTTCATCAAAACCCCGCTCATCGAGGTGCAGGAATCCCGCGAACCGCAAATGCTCTCGGGCATCGTCTCCGATCTGCGCACCATCAACGGCCAGCGGGGCCGCATCGTCTTTCTCAAACTCGACGACAAATCCCACGTCATCGAGTGCTCGCTCGACGAAGCCCTCTACCAGCAGCACCGCCATTGGCTGCGCGACGACGAGCTCGTCATCGCCATGGCCAAAGTCTCCCCAGACCGTTTCTCGGGCGGGTTGCGCTACCAAATCCAGCAACTCTGGACGTTGCCCCAAGCGCGTTGCCGCTTTGGCAAGTACCTGCGCGTGAGCGTCAATGGCCAGGCCCCCGACCTCGCGCGCTTGCTGCGCGAGCACCCCCCCCAAGTCGAGTCCACCGAGGAGGGGGATTTCGAGCGGGGCTTGGGCGTGCGCCTCTTGGTCAGGCGCGAAGGCGCCCAGGCCGAATTCGCCCTCGGGCCCACGGCGCGCTTCTTCCCGAGCGACGCAGCCCTGGCCAGTTGGATCGCCCAGGCCCACTCTGGCCAGGCAGGGGTGGTTTATGAATAAGGCGCGCAAACTCCTGTGGACCATCCCCACCTTGCTCACGCTCGCGCGCATTGCGTCCATCCCGCTCATCATTGGCGTGTACTACATGCCCTTCGAGATCGAGGCGCGTAACCTCGCCGCCACCGTCCTCTTTGTGCTCTTTGCGCTCACGGATTGGCTCGACGGCTACCTCGCCCGACGCTTGGACCAAATGTCCACCTTTGGCGCTTTCCTAGACCCCGTGGCGGACAAATTCCTCGTCTGCGCGGCCTTGTTGGTGCTGGTCGATCTCGACCGCGCCCCAGTGCTTGTGGCCCTCATCATCATTGGCCGCGAGATCGCCATCTCCGCCTTGCGCGAGTGGATGGCGCGCATTGGCGCCACCCGCAGCGTGGCCGTGCACATGCTCGGCAAGCTCAAAACCACCGTGCAAATGGTGGCCATTCCCTTCCTTCTCTATGACGGAATGCTCTTTGGCGTGATCGACACCGCGCTCTGGGGCGAAGTGCTCATCTGGATCGCCACCGTGCTCACCATTTGGTCCATGGTTTATTACCTGCAAAAGGCCTGGCCTGATATCGAGCACCACGCCCAATGACCGCTTCCCCCGCCCAGACCCACTGGGTTCGTGCCATGCCCGTCGTGTTTGTGCTCATCTGGAGCACGGGCTTTATCGTCGCGCGCTATGGCATGCCCCATGCGCCCCCGTTCACCTTTTTGCTCGTGCGCTACTTGCTCTCGGCGCTGTGCTTTGTGCTCTGGATTCGCTGGGCACGCGTGGCCTGGCCGCGTGATCCGCGCCAGTGGGCGCACCTGGCCGTCACGGGCGTGCTCATGCACGCGCTCTACCTTGGCGGCGTTTGGGCTGCGGTGCGTGCGGGCATGGGCTCGGGCCTCTCGGCCCTCATCGTCGGTTTGCAGCCCGTGCTCACCGGCATTTGGCTCTCGCGCCACGGCGAGTCGGGCGTGACCCGTCGCCAATGGGCGGGCCTGATTTTGGGTTTTCTCGGCTTGGCCTTGGTGGTCTCCCGCAAACTGGAGCACAGCCTCGAAGTCACCGCCTTTACCCTCACCATGGCCGTCATGGCGCTCCTGGCCATCACCATCGGCACCCTCTATCAAAAACACTTTCTCGCGCCCTGCGACGTGCGCAGCGCCAACACCGTGCAGCTGCTTGCCGCGGCTGTATTTACCTTGCCGCTCGCCTGGCTCGAACCCCACGACATCGACTGGGCCCCCGAACTCTTTGGCGCCATGGCCTGGTCCGTGCTCGGCTTGACCCTGGGCGGCAGCTCCTTGCTCTACCTGCTCATCCAGCGCGGCGCAGCCGCCTCCGTCACGAGCCTCATGTACTTGGTGCCGCCCACCACGGCGCTCATTGCTTGGGTGTTGTTTGACGAACCCATCACCACCGTCACCCTCATGGGCGTAGCCCTCACCGCCGTGGGCGTGAGCTTGGTGGTGCGCCCCCCTAAAATCGCCCCGATGTCAGAGGAGACTAAAAAATGACAAAACACCGCATCGCCGTCATCGCCGGAGACGGCATCGGCACCGAAGTCATGCCCGAAGGCCTGCGCGCTTTGGACGCCGCCGCCCGCAAATTCGGAATTGATTTGCATTTTGATATGTTTGATTTTTCCAGCTGGGCCTATTACGAAAAGCACGGCAAGATGTTGCCCGACAACTGGAAAGACCAAATCGGCGGTCACGACGCGATCTACTTTGGTGCGGTGGGTTGGCCCGACAAAATCCCCGACCACGTCTCGCTCTGGGGCTCCTTGCTCATGTTCCGCCGCGAGTTTGACCAGTACATCAACCTGCGCCCCGCGCGCCTCATGCCCGGCATCATCGCGCCAGTGGTGCGCAAAGACGGCAGTCCCCGCCAGCCCGGTGAAATCGATATGTATATCGTTCGGGAAAACACCGAGGGGGAATACTCCGCCATTGGTGGACGCATGTTTGGCGGCACGGAACGCGAGATCGTCATGCAAGAGACCGTGATGTCACGCATCGGTGTCGATCGGGTGCTCAAATTCGCCTTTGAGCTCGCCCAATCGCGCCCCAAAAAGCACCTCACCAGCGCCACCAAATCCAACGGCATTGCCATCACCATGCCCTACTGGGACGAGCGCGTCGCCGCCATGGCTGCGCAGTATCCGGGTATTCAAGTCGACAAATTCCACATCGACATCCTCACGGCCCATTTCGTGCAGCGCCCCGACTTCTTCGACGTGGTGGTGGCGAGCAATCTTTTCGGTGACATCCTCAGCGATTTGGGTCCCGCATGTACCGGCACCATCGGCATCGCACCGAGCGCCAACATCAATCCCACGCGCAAAATGCCCTCGCTTTTTGAACCCGTGCACGGCTCGGCCCCGGACATCGCGGGCAAAAACATCGCCAATCCCATTGGTCAAATTTGGTGCGGTGCAATGATGCTGGAATTTTTAGGCTACAAAAACGCCCACGATGCCATCTTGCAGGCTATTGAAAAAGTGCTCGATCCCCAATCGGGTGCACCCCGCACGCCCGACATTGGGGGCAGCGCCAGCACGCAAGATCTTGGCCGGGCGATTGCCCAGGCCATATGAGCAAACTGTCATTCGCAGCGCCCGGGAAAACCTCGCAAAATGCGACTAGAATGCGCTCGTTGCCACTGTGAGGCCGGCGCTATGCCTCGGGTGCTTCCGCTTGACACTTGTCCTGCGCCAAGGCTCTAATGCTTCTTCTGGCTCGGTGTGGTGAAAGGGGAAAGCCCTTGACTCACAGTGCCGTGACCGAGACAAATCCGATCAACACCGCTTCCTGATTTTGAGAGGGGAATTTTGTGAATAAGACAGAACTCATCGAGTA
>JACCDX010343239.1_pt1 | contig 10141 bp, 9 predicted proteins | sample 7449681 | NCBI WGS metagenome assembly JACCDX01 (sample SAMN15323450, study PRJNA562643) | freshwater metagenome | isolation source: river surface water | place: USA:Blue River Watershed | collected 2017-08-18
GCTGTCGCTGAAGGAAGGCCTGACGGTGTTCCGCGACCAGGAGTTCTCGGCCGACATGATGGGCAGCGACAGCGGTCGCGCAGTCAAGCGCATCGAGGATGTGCGCGTGCTGCGCGCCGCGCAATTCCCCGAAGACGGCGGGCCGATGTCGCACCCGGTGCGGCCGGATGCCTACGTCGAGATCAACAACTTCTACACGCTGACCATCTACGAGAAGGGCGCCGAAGTCGTGCGCATGTACCAGACCCTGCTCGGGCGCGATGGCTTCCGCAAGGGCATGGGCCTGTATTTTGCGCGCCATGACGGGCAGGCTGTCACCTGCGACGACTTCCGTGCGGCGATGGCCGATGCGGGCGGACGCGACCTGTCGCAGTTCGAGCGCTGGTACAGCCAGGCCGGCACGCCGCGCGTGACGGTCCGCTCGCATTACGACGAAGCGGAGTGCACCTATACGCTGGAGCTGTCGCAGTCCTGCCCGGCCACGCCCGGCCAGCCGGACAAGCTGACCATGCACATTCCGGTGGCGGTCGGCCTGCTCGACGCGCATGGCCATGACCTGCCGCTGCAGCTCGCCGATGCGGATGCGCCGGACGAAGTCGAGGTGCACACGGTGCCGACCACGCGCGTGTTGGAGCTGACCGAGGCGACGCAGCGCTTCACCTTCGCCGGCATCGAGCAGCGGCCGGTGCCGTCGCTGTTGCGCGATTTTTCCGCGCCGGTGGTGCTGGACTATGACTATACCGATGGCGAACTGGCCTTCCTGCTCGCGCACGACAGCGATCCGTTCAACCGCTGGGAGGCGGGCCAGCGGCTGGCGACGCGCCGGCTGCTGGCGCTGGCCGCGTCCGGCGTCGCCGCCGATCTCAGCTATGCCAGCACTGACGAGGACAAGTTGATCGCCGATGCGCTCAGAAAGCTGCTGCGCGACACGACGCTCGATCCGGCCTTCCGCGACCTCGTGCTGACCCTGCCTTCCGAGGGAATGCTGGCCGAGCAGTCGGCCGTGATCGACCCGCAGCCGATCCACCGCGCACGCCGCGCGCTGCGCCGCTATCTTGCGCATGCGCTGCATGCCGACCTGCTCGAGCTTTATCACGCGAACCATGTCAGTGGCGCGTACCGGCCCGACCCCGAGTCGGCCGGCCGCCGCGCGCTGCGCAACAATGCGCTGGCTTACCTGGCCGAGCCGGGCGATGATGCCGCGCACGCGCTGATGCGCGAGCAGCTGGAGGTCGCCACCAACATGACCGACCGCATCGCTGCGCTGGCGGCGATGGTCAACAATGGCGCACCGGGCACGGCCGAAGCGCTGCAGCAGTTCTACGCCGACTTCGACGACGAGGCGCTGGTGATCGACAAGTGGTTCACGCTGCAGGCGAGTGCGCCGTCGACCACCGTCGCGCAGGTGCGCGAGCTGATGAAGCATCCGGCCTTCACGCTGAAGAACCCGAACCGCGCGCGCAGCCTGCTGTTCGCGTTCTGCAACAGCAACCCGGCGCAGTTCCATGCGGCCGACGGCAGCGGGCACGCATTCTGGGCCGAGCAGGTGATCGCGCTGAATGCGATCAACCCGCAAGTAGCCGCGCGGCTGGCGCGCTCGCTCGACCGCTGGCGCAAATATCTGCCGGCGCTGCAGGGAAGCATGAAGGCCGCGCTGGAGCGCGTCGCGGCGGCGAAGAAATTGTCGAACGACGTGGCCGAGGTGATCGGCAAGGCTCTGGCCGACTGAGCGCGAGCGTACAAGACGCCCAACACACCAGATTCAATATGTCACTACAGGGGAATTCATGAAACGCATCAGCCTGACGCAGCACCTGATCGAGGAGCGGCGGCTGAACAACAGCATACCGGCCGAACTGCGGCTGCTGATCGAGGTGGTTGCGCGCGCATGCAAGACCATCAGCCATGCGGTCGGCAAGGGCGCGCTCGGCGACGTGCTCGGCGCGGCCGGCAGCGAGAACGTGCAGGGCGAGATCCAGAAGAAGCTCGACATCATCTCCAACGAGATCCTGCTGCAGGCCAATGAATGGGGCGGCCACCTCGCGGCGATGGCATCGGAAGAGATGGAGACCATCCATCCGATCCCGAACCGCTATCCGAAGGGCGAGTACATGCTGCTGTTCGATCCGCTCGACGGCTCGTCCAACATCGATGTGAACGTCACCATCGGCACCATCTTCTCGGTGCTGAAGGCGCCGGAGGGCATGAAGGAGCCGACCGAGCAGGTCTTCCTGCAGCCGGGCACGAAGCAGGTCGCGGCCGGCTATGCGGTCTACGGTCCGCAGACGGTGCTGGTGCTCACCACCGGCAATGGCGTGAACTGCTTCACGCTCGATCGCGAGATGGGTTCGTGGGTAATGACCCAGCGCGGCATCCGCATCCCGGAGGACACGGCCGAGTATGCGATCAATGCATCGAACTCGCGCCACTGGTTCCCGCCGGTGAAGCGCTACGTCAGCGAGCTCGAGGCCGGCAAGACCGGCCCGCGCGGCAAGAACTTCAACATGCGCTGGATCGCGTCGATGGTGGCCGACGTGCACCGCATCCTGAACCGTGGCGGCATCTTCATGTATCCGGCCGACGCGCGCGATCCGGACAAGCCGGGCAAGCTGCGCCTGATGTACGAAGCCAACCCGATGTCGATGCTGGTCGAGCAGGCCGGCGGCGCGGCCACCGATGGCAGGGAGCGCATCCTCGACATCCAGCCGCATACGCTGCACCAGCGGGTGGCGGTCTTCCTCGGCTCGAAGAAAGAGGTCGAGCGGGTGACGGGCTACCATCGCGAGCAGTAAGCAGCGCCGGTGCCGGCCTGCGGCTGGCCCTTCCAATCCCGGTGCAGTGGAAATTTGCTGCCCGGGCATGAATTTTTGCTACAATAGCGAGCTTCGCTGATCCCGAAACGGGGTCGGTGCGTGTGCCGGCATAGCTCAGTTGGTAGAGCAGCGCATTCGTAATGCGAAGGTCGGGGGTTCGACTCCTCTTGCCGGCACCATACCTCCATGGCCTGAACTTCGCAGGCCATTTTTTTCGCCCGTCGTTTCGCTGACAAGCCGCAAGGGTTTGCAGGACGGTGCGTGTTCTGCATGTCAGGACGATCTTGCCAGGGGACCTGCTGCGGCTTGTCCCTGCTCCGCAAGGAGGCCTCATGCGCCATTCATCACAGACAAAACCCATCAGCTGCCTCAAGGCCAACGTGGCTTGCCCACGGGCGAAGGCAGTAATATCAGGCGATCCGTCGCAAAGCATCGGAGGTCTCATGTCGACAACGCTCAGCGTCAACGGGCAAGTTACCATCCCCACGCAGATCCGTGATGCGCTGGGCTTGAAGCCTGGCATGCCAGTGGACTGCGCTGAGAAGACGCTGACCGTGGTGCTCGACAACACGACAGGAATGAACAGATGACCGAAAAGAAGCCAAGTCTGGCGTTCACCAATCCCGAGGTTTCCCTCGTCCGCTCCTCGGCAGCGGAATACCTGACGTTTGTCGCCTCCAGCGGCCATGGCGGCGTGGAGGCGGTGTATGCCGAGGAGAACGTCTGGATCACCCAGAAGATGATGGGCGTGCTCTACGACGTGGAAACCCATACCATCAATTACCACTTGAGAAAGGTGTTCAGCGATAGTGAGCTGGAGGAAGCTTCAGTTATTCGAAAATTTCGAATAACTGCCTCCGACGGCAAAAGCTGCAACACCCGGCATTACAAGCTACCCGCCATCATCGTAAGCTGCACTGGGCCATCCACGGCCAGACGGCGGCTGAGGTCGTCTACCACCGAGCGGACGCCGACCAGCCCCACTTGGGCTGGCCTCATGGCCTTGGGTCGATAGAAATCCTTGCTTCTTCATGCGGTTGCCGACGTATCGCCCAGCTTCTATCACCCATCTATCGACGATAGAGCGCAGGTTGTCCGATAGGCTGCTCATGTCACCGCCCAGTACCGCCGCCAGCGCTTGTCACCCTCAAAGCGGACGTCCCCGCGCTCGATCAGTTCTTCCAGCGCGCGCTTGACTTGCTTGGGATGGATTTCACCGCCGACGCGCTGGTGGATGTCGCTGATGGCTGACCTGGGGTAGCGCTGCAGGTCTTCCAAGACCAGCGCGGCCAGACGGTGTGGCTCAATGCGTTTGAGGGTGGTCTCGCCGGTGAACTTGAGGCTGCGCAGCAGGCTGGGGTCAACAAAGTAGCGCGTTGCCTGGGTGCGGCCAGCGCTTTGCACCAACTGCCAGTCCAGTAGGCGCTTGAGCCAGGGTTGCAATGCTTCAACCGATGGCAGTTCAAGCGACGTTGCCAGCTCGCGCGCCGTCAGGGCATCGTGCTGCGCCAATAGGCCCAACGCGATCCGCTCGCGCTGCGTGAGCTGATAGGTCTGATCTGCTTTCGCAATGAAGTCGATCACTTCAGGCTTGAGAATGCGGCGGCGCACTGTCACCTGTACACGGTCGTGAGTCTCGATCAACTCTGGAGCCGGGCGGCCTTGTGAGAGCAGCACCTCGAAAATCTTGTCGAACCCGCTGCCTTCCCGCTCCATCAGTTTCAAATCATGGAACAGGCGTGCCAGGTGTTCGTTACGGCGGACCGTGGTGTGGAGCACGTTCTGCGGTGAGACGCCCAGCGGTAGCGGTCCAGGGTTGACCACTTCCAGCCGGTCTGGATGCAGGTTCAAAAAAATGTCACCGCGCTGGGTGTAGGGACGATGTACCAACGCGTTGACCAACAATTCGCGCACCACGATTTCATCAAAGGCAGGCACGTTCTGGCGGTACAGGCCATCGGGCAGCTCGTAGCGCTCGCGGAAGTCAGGCACCTCCTGCCAGACCGCTTCGATCAACTCCATCGGGCTTTGCGTGTGGTCGTCCCACACCAGCTTGTTAACCTTCTGCCCGTGCTCGTCGTACTTGATGAACTGGATGACCGGAGCGGTGGTCAGTTGCGCGCGATGATGCTGGCGACCGAGACTGAGCACGCCCAGATTGGTGAGGTTCGGTCCTTGTGCGAGCTGATAGTGATCGAGCAGTTCGTCGTCAGACTTCTCCTTCACGGACGGCTTGACACGATCCGATGCGCGCAAGGCTGCAAGCAGCTTGTCGCGTTTGGCGACATCAACCTCTGTACGTGAAACCTGCAAGGTGGTTTGCGTTTCCCACGGCAATGCGGAACGCTCACTGGCCAAGCGCATCACGTCATCGCCCGTCACGGGCTTGCTTTGATCGGCTACGCGCAAGAAGTAACGGCCGTCCGTGGTAGATGCAACGGCCATGGAGCGCGGAATGAGCAATTCGATGTACTGGCCGCCATTAGGCGCGAGGGTGACATCCGGCAACACCGTCACATTGACTGTGCGCTCCGCCAGCTTGCGACGCAGTGTGTCAGGCAAGTCTGGAGGGACGCGCTGATCGGCTGGAGGCTCGCTCTGGCCATCCTCAATCCCCAGCAGCAGGCGGCCACCCGTTGCATTGGCAAAGGCAATGCAATCCTTGGCGATTTCGTTCCAATCCGCCGCCTTGCCGGTCACGGCCCGCAAGGATTTCTGGTCAAGGAGTTGTCCCTCCAAGCTCACGCGTCACCTTCCCCTGCCGGATTCATTTTTGTTCGCTCCCATCGCCCGATTCTTCATCGGCTTCTCCCGCTCGCACACACTCATCCACTGCGGACAGATGAAACTTCCACAGCCGTCCGACACGATGCGCAGGAAGTCCCTTGCGTTCCCTCCAGCGATAAACGGTGTCCTTGGCAACACCCAGATGCTGGGCAACGTCTCCGGCAGTAACCCATGGTTCAATGCTCATGTCGACGGCGCTCTGCCTGTGTTCATGAACGTCGTTGATGATCGTTTTAAGTCTACCAGCAGAGCGCTCGCAGAGCGCCCTTTCGCTGTTGAGTCACCCGGCAGAGAAGTTGGCGTAGGTGCACTCCATTCAGCACGATGTTCTGGCGCGACGGCAGCATGCCCGGCGTGACAGCGTTTGCGGCCCTGTTCGAGAATGGCGAAGTGCTGGTCGTGCTGGCCAACAGCCGGCACGTCGACTGGAAGCCGGCCAATGATGCGCTCGGCCGGCAGGCTTATCGGTTGTTCCGCTGAACCGGAGGTTGGCGCTTCAGGCGGGCCTGCGCGCTCTCCGCAGGCCCAGGCAGCGCGCGATGCGCGCCGGCACGCCATGCTCGCCTATCCACGCCGAGTACTCGCGATAGCGCGGATCGGCCATCAGGTGGCGCTCTTCGGTTTTCGCGCGCGCGTAATAGACCGCATTCACCAGCGCCAGCAGCAGGCAGTTACGCACCGCATCGCCGGCGCTGCCGTTGGTCAGGAAGGGCATGTGCACCATCCACCACATCAGGTTCTTCGCGGTATAGGCAGGATGGCGGAACCAGCGATAGGGGCCGGCCGTGATGATGCCGCGATGCGTGAGGTTGGAGAAGCGTATGCCGAAGACGACCGTGGCCCACGCATAGAGAACAGCGAGCGCGAGCACCGCGCATCCCCACACCAGCAGCAGCGTCGGATGCGCGGCGAGCCAGACGGTCCACTCCTGCGTGCCGGTGCGGTAATCCATCGGGCCGCCGGTGCTCATCAGCAGGAAGGGCGGATAGCAGGACAGCGCCGCGACCCAGCCGGACAGGTAGGGATTGGCCGTCCGTATGTGCGAGTCGAGCACGCGGAAGGTCATCAGGTAGCCGATCGTCCCGAAGCAGACGTCGAACAGGAAGGACAGGCGGATCAGCAACTGCAGGCCCGCCATCGGATCGACCAGCGCCATGAACAGATCCGCCTGCAGGAAGACGTTCACGTTCGGCGGCAGGATGGAGATCATGAAGGCGAGGAAGAAGGCCTTCACCGTCCATGACAGCAGGTGTTCCCTGACCTTGTCGCGGTCGGCGGCCCGCCAGTTGAGGCTGGCGAATTTGCCGAAATGCCAGAGGCCGTCGCGCGGCTCGCGCATGTGCCGCGTGGTCGGGATGAAGTACAGCGGGGACAGGATCCACACCATCGGCGCGATCCACGCGGCCGCCTGCAGGTACAGCGAATAGGACGGCGCCGAATAGCTGCGCAGCGCGAAGTAGCCGGCTGCGAACAGCAGGAAAGTCGCACCCAGTCCGATCATCTTGGTGCGCGTGATGTTCATGACCTCGGCCCACGGCAGCCGGAACGAGTAATCCAGTCCGGTCGATTCCCGCAGATGCGCCTTCTCGACCAGCAGCGTCCATGCGGACATCACCAGCGCCGGCACGGCCAGCAACAGCAGCATCGCCGCCATCGTCGACAGGCCGCCCGCACGGGCCCAGACCAGCACGAGGCACAGCGTGCAGGCGCCGATCAGTCCGGTGCTGTCGCTGACCTCCGACCAGGGCCGGCGCGTGACCTGCGCCGCCGGGGCGCTTGCCATCGGGGAGAAGGGTGCCGAGTCGATCATGCTTGCTCCCGAAGTTTTGAACGGGGTGGTCGGGTTCTCCGATCTGGTTGTGCTGTTATCAACTGACCTGACCGTATATTGGTTGCAAATATATCAATTTCTTGGCGGAAGATTGAGGAATTTCACGCGCTGCGGCGCGGTAATCGGTTTTTGTGCCGCGTGATACCATCGCCGCGCCCCGCGCCGGCGGCCGCCGGCGGCCCCGGTTCATCACTATCAGAAGGAGTCTCCCACCATGGCATTTACCACCGAGTCCTACCCCGGCGTCGCCGCCGAACTGCCGTCGGCCGCGAAAGGCTTCGTGCTCAATCATTCGATGCTGCGCGTGAAGGATCCGGCCGTCTCGCTCGATTTCTATTCGCGCATCATGGGCATGCGCGTGCTGCGCAAGCTGGATTTCCCCGGGATGAAGTTCTCGCTGTATTTCCTCGCGAAGGTCGAAGACCCGTCGCAGGTGCCGGAAGACATCGGCGAGCGCACCGCGTGGACATTCAGCCAGCACGGCATCCTCGAACTGACCCACAACTGGGGCACCGAGAGCGATCCGGAATTCAAGTACCACGACGGCAATGCGCAGCCGCAGGGCTTTGGCCATATCTGCTTCTCGGTGCCGGACCTGGCGGCGGCCATCAAGTGGTTCGACGAGAACAACGTGACCTATGTGAAGCGCCCGGAACAGGGCAAGATGCGCGATGTCGCGTTCATCAAGGATCCGGATGGCTACTGGATCGAGATCGTGCAGCCCAGCCTGCTGAAGCAGCTGGGCCGCTGAAGCGACGGGGCAGCGGCGGTGCAGGCGCCGCGCTGCCCGTCGGCCGCCAGCTCAGCCGGCTGAAGCGGCCAAGGAGACGATGCCGCGCTCGGCCAGCAGCGCAACGATGCGGTCGGCGCAGGCATCGATTGACAGCGCCGTCGTGTCGAGCTGCAGGTCGGGCTCGGCGGGCGGCTCGTACTGCGAGTCGATGCCGGTGAAGTTGCGCACCAGCCCCTGACGGGCATTCTTGTACAGCTGTTTCGGGTCGCGCTGCTCGCAGACCTGCTTGGGCGTGTCGATGAAAATCTCGATGAAGCGCGCCGGGCCGATGGTCTGGCGCGCTTTTTCACGCATTTCCTGACGCGGCGAAATGGTGGCGACGATGGCCACCATGCCCGCATCCACGAAGAGCCTTGCCACCTCGGCCACGCGGCGCTGGTTTTCCCCGCGGTCCTGTTCGGTGAAGCCGAGGTCGCTGTTCAGGCCGGCGCGCAGGTTGTCGCCGTCGAGGATGTAGCCGGTGCGGCCGATCGTGCGCAGGCGCCGCAGCACGGCCTGGGCGATGGTGGATTTTCCTGCGCCGGACAGTCCGGTGAACCACAGCGCGCAAGCGGTATCGCCGTCAAGCGCGGGATCGAGGGCGGTCGGGAAAATGTTTTTCGGGATATTTGCGAAGCTCATCAGCGGGCCATACCCGGCTGCGACGATGGCAGTCAGGCAAATCGACTATCAATTCACACACAGGCGCCGGCCGGCACCCCCTCACAGCGCGGCCGTCCGTGTCGCTTGCAATGCATCCGGACGGCTAGATGGTTCTATTATCAACCACAAGGTGCGGATTATATCCCCTCTGCAAACCAGTCCGAAACACTTGTCGTCAGCCATTGTCGGCGTGTGCGGAGGCCGCCGTCCGCGCCTGACCGCGGCGGCTGCCTCAGCGCCGCCAGCTGACCGTGTCCGACAGTTCGTCGAGCGACAGGTTCGGCGCCAGCTGACGGATGAAGTCGATCGCGTATTCGCGCAGGAAGGCGCCGCGCCGCACCGCCACGCGCGTGACGTTCGGTGCGAACAGGCGGTTGGCGCGGATCGCCCGCAGGCCGGGCGCCAGCTGCTCGGCGGCCATCGATGCGACGATGCCCACGCCCAGCCCCATGGCCACGTATTGCTGGATGACGTCGGAGTCCATCGCGGTCAGCACCACATCGGGCACGAGCTGGCGGGCCTCGAAGGCTTCATCGATGTGGCTGCGGCCGGTGAAGCCCTGGTCATAGGTGATCAGCGGGTGGTCGGCGAGGCTTTCAAGTGTCACGTCCTGCGAACCGAGCAGCGGATGGCCGTCCGGCACGACGATCACGTGATGCCATTCATAGCAGGGGAAGGAGCCCAGGCCGTCGAAGCGCGACAGGCCCTCGGTGGCGATGCCGATGTCGGCCTTGCCCGACAGGACCCATTCGGCGATGTGCTCCGGCGCGCTCTGCTGCAGCGCGATCCGCACATCGGGAAACGCGGAGCGGAAGTACTGCACGGCCTTCGGCAGCACGTAACGCGTCTGCGTGTGGGTTGCGGCCACCGACAGCGTGCCGGTGGTCTTGCCTGAATAGGTCTCGCCGGCGCGCTGCAGGTTTTCCGCTTCGAGCAGCAAACGCTCGACGATCTGCAGCACTTCCCTGCCCGGTTCGGTCAGCCCGGTCAGGCGCTTGCCGTTGCGCTCGAAGATGTCGATGCCCAGCTCTTCCTCGAGCTCGCGGATCTGCCGGCTCACGCCGGGCTGCGACGTGAACAGCGCATGCGCGACCTCGGTCAGGTTGTAGCCGCGGCGCGCGGCCTCGCGCACCGATTTCAGTTGCTGGAAGTTCATCGTCCCTCCGGTATCAGGCGGCGCCGTCGAGGAACACGCGCACGCGCTTCGGTTTCACCAGCACCGTCGCGCCCGCATGCAGCTGCAGCTGCGCATAGCGCTCGGCCGGCAGCACCGCC
>JACCDX010962143.1_pt1 | contig 10141 bp, 11 predicted proteins | sample 7449681 | NCBI WGS metagenome assembly JACCDX01 (sample SAMN15323450, study PRJNA562643) | freshwater metagenome | isolation source: river surface water | place: USA:Blue River Watershed | collected 2017-08-18
AGGCGGGTTTATTTTTAAGGCATGTTGTATCGACTTTTTGCCTAAAAATCGTTACAGTGTGCACAATGGTGGCCGTAGCTCAATGGTAGAGCCCTGGTTTGTGGTACCAGTTGTTGTGGGTTCGAGTCCCATCAGCCACCCCAAAAATCCCAAAGCCTTGATTCGTCAAGGCTTTTTTCGTTTGAGACGTGCGATAGGTTCCCATTCAAGGGCCCGTTGGCTCTGAATGTCTTGCTCACACCACGGACGGTCTTGCTGAGGTAAGTCACTTGGGCAGCTAACTGACGGGGCGTTGCGAGCCAGGCTGCGAAAGAGTGGTCTACATCGATAGACTTCTTGCAGAAAGACCATTAAAAGACCATGTTCGATCCAAATCTGGCCTGGAGCATGGTCATGCGCTACTCATCTCAAGTCAAGCCCATCAGTTATCTCAAAGCGAACGCCGCCGAGGTTCTGGCGCACTTGGCGACAGAGCGTGAACCGATGGTCATCACCCAAAACGGGGAAGCCAAAGCCGTTTTGCAAGATGTCCTCGTTTGAAGAGACGCAAGAAACGCTGGCGATGTTAGAAATACTTGCGCTGGGGAACCAAGATGTGGCGACCGGTCGGCTGAAGCCTGCGGCTGATGTCCTTGCCCGCCTACGCCCCAAGCCAGTTTGAACCCGATGGCAGACCCATCTGCCCCATCTACATCCCTGTGTCGCCCGTTGACTGGTGGCCCCTGCGGGCTGGCGTTAGACTGCCTCATCGTTTTTTATACCCCATCGCACCATGCACCCGAACCGCTTTCTTGATTTTTCCGGCCAGGTGGTGGCCATCACAGGCGCTGCCCGTGGCATTGGCCAGGCGACCGCCTTGGCCTTTGCCCAGGCGGGTGCCCATGTGGCGGTGCTCGACATCGACGGTGCCGCCGCGCAGGCCGCAGCCGACGAGATTCGCACCCGTTGTGGGCAGGCGGCCTCTCGGATCGAAGGGCTGACCTTGGACGTGACCGAGCCCGATGCCGTGGCCCGCACCGTCGACGCCGTGGCCGCATGGCATGGCCGACTCGATGTGATGGTCAACAACGCGGGCATCGCCCTGCGCAAGCCCACGCTGGAGCTGAGCCTGGCCGACTGGAACAAGGTCGTCGACGTCAACCTGACCGGCGTGTTTTTGTGCGCTCAGGCGGCGGGTCGCCACATGGTGGCTGCTGGGCGTGGTTGCATCGTCAACACCGCCTCGATCATGGGGCTGTCGGGCGGGGGGCTGTACCCCAACATCTCGTATCAGTCCACCAAGGGTGCCGTGGTCAACCTGACCCGCGCATTGGCGGTCGAATGGGCCCCGCACCAGGTGCGGGTCAATGCCGTCGCACCGACCTGGGTGCGCACCGATTTCATCCGCCCCTTGCTCGGTCAACCCGATCTGGTCAAACGCATCGAGGGCATGACGCCCCTGGGTCGATTGGCCGAGGCCGACGACATCGTGGCCGCGATCCTGTACTTGGCCAGCCCATCGGCGTCCATGGTCACGGGGCACACCCTGCCCGTGGATGGTGGCTTTTTGGCGCAGTGACGGGGGCAGACTTGGCGTGTGTTTGAGCGAAGCGATCGCTCGGGTTCAGTTCACCATCACCAATTTGCCCATGACGGCGCGTGAGCCCATGCGGGCATAGGCGGCCTTCAAATCCTTCATGGGCATGGTGCAGTCGATCACGGGTTTGATGCGGCCCTGGGCATACCACTCGGTGAGTTCGCGCATCATGCGGGCGTTGGCTTCGGGTTCCCGACGTGAAAAGTCCCCCCAGAACACGCCCACCACCGAGGCCCCCTTGAGCAAGGCCAAGTTCAGCGGCAGCGAAGGGATGGGGCCAGAGGCAAAGCCCACCACCAGATGGCGTCCACGCCAGGCGATGGATCGAAAGGCGGGTTCGGCAAAGTCGCCGCCCACGGGGTCATAAATGACATCGGGGCCTTTGCCGTCGGTCAAAGCCTTGATCTGCTCGCGCAAGTTGTCTTGGCTGTAGTGGATGGTGGCGTCAGCCCCCAGTCTTTTGCAAAGTTCGCATTTTTCTGCGGTCGAAGCGGCGGCGATCACCCGAGCGCCCATCGCCTTGGCGATTTGGATCGCCGAAGTGCCCACGCCACCGGCGGCACCCAGCACCAGCACGGTTTCACCCGCCTTGAGTTGGCCCCGATCGATCAGCGCATGGTGCGAGGTGGCGTAAATCATGATGAAGGCCGCCGCGTCGACGGCGGGGAAGGTGTCGGGCAGCGGCAAACACAGTTTGGCCGGCGCCAGCGCATGGGTGCCAAAGCCACCGGTGCCCGGCAGACAGGCCACCCGTTGCCCGACCCGCAACCCGTTGACGCCATCGCCCAGCGCCTCGATCACACCGGCGAACTCAGAGCCGGGCACGAAGGGCAGGGGGGGCTTCATCTGGTATTTGTTTTGCACGATCAGCAGATCGGGGAAATTCAGGCTGGCTGCTTCGATGCGGATCAGCACCTGGCCGGCCGCAGGTTGGGGGGTGGGCCGTTCTTTCCAGTTCAGCGCGTCGACGCCGATGGGGTTTTCACATAGCCAAGCGTGCATGGTGGTCTCCTGTTTGCCGTGCATCATAAACGCCCGCGCGAGCCCTACAATGAACACCAGAGGGCGACATGAACATCTTGATTTGCAATGACGATGGGTATCAGGCGGCGGGGATCGTGGCCCTGTACGAGGCCTTGCGCGACTTGGGCCGCGTTGAGGTGGTCGCGCCCGAGCACAACAACAGCGCCAAATCCAACGCGCTGACCCTGCACTCCCCCCTGTATGTTCACGAGTCCGCCAACGGCTTCAAGTATGTGAACGGCACACCCGCGGACTGCGTGCACATCGCCCTGACCGGTCTGCTCGACTGGCGGCCCGATCTGGTGGTGTCGGGCATCAACAACGGGGCCAACATGGGCGACGACACCATTTATTCGGGGACCGTTGGCGCGGCCATGGAGGGTTACCTCATGGGCATCCCGGCGATCGCGTTTTCTCAGACGGAGAAGGGCTGGAAACACCTGGACGTGGCCGCGCGTCAGGCGCGCCAGTTGGTGGAGCGGGTGCGTGATTTGAGCCTGATCGACGGCCCCCCCTTTTTGCTCAACGTGAACATCCCTTGCTTGCCAGCCGACCAGCTCAAACCGGTGCAGATCTGTCGGCTGGGCCGTCGCCACTCGGCCGAGCGTGTGATCACCCAGGTCAACCCGCGTGGCGACACGATGTACTGGATCGGTAGCGCCGGCGCGGCCAAAGACGACGCCGAGGGCACCGATTTTCACGCCACCTTCCAGGGCCATGTGTCGCTCACCCCCCTCATGGTGGACCTGACCGATCGGGTGGATCTGGTGCGCTGGCAGACTGTCCAGACCCAGTTGGCATGAAAGAGCGACCCTCGTTCCCGGCCCGGCTTGACCTCAAGCCGGGGCAGGCACGACCGGCCAATCCCGCCCAAGCCCGAGGGGTGGCCCAGGCTTCAAGCCCCACACCCGCCCCAGTCCCGGCTGGCCGATCCAAATCCAAGCCCACGGCCTCGGCGAGCCGAGGGCGTGGCGCGGTGGCGGTGCCCCCCGTCCAGGGATTGGGCCTGGACTCGCAAGCGGTGCGCCAGCGCATGGTGCAGCGATTGGCCGACGATGGGGTGGAGGACGCCATGGTGTTGCGGGCCATGACCGAGATCGAGCGCCACCGCTTCGTCGACTCGGCCCTGGTCAACCAGGCTTACGAGGACACCAGCCTGCCGATCGGGCTCGGACAGACCATCTCCAAGCCCAGCGTCGTGGCGCGCATGATCGCCTTGTTGCGGCAAGGGTCCCCATTGCGCATCAACGGCAAGATGGGCCGTGTGCTGGAAATCGGCACGGGCTGTGGCTATCAGGCGGCCGTGCTGAGCCGCGTGGCGCAAGAGGTCTACAGCATCGAGCGCCTGCGCGGTCTGCACGAACGGGCGGTCGACAACCTGCGCCATTTGCGTCAACCCAACTTGCACGTGCTGTTGGGTGACGGCATGCAGGGCTATGCCCAGGGCGCGCCCTATGCGGGCATCATCGCCGCCGCCGGTGGCGATGCATTGCCCCAGGCCTGGCTGGATCAACTCGCCGTCGGGGGCCGACTGGTCGCGCCCATGGTCACGGCCCAGGGTCAGCAGGCCCTGGTGGTGGTTGATCGCACCCCCCAAGGCTTGCAACAGCAGGTCTTGGAAGCGGTGCACTTCGTGCCCTTGAAGTCGGGCGTTGCTTAAAGCCGGTTCGCAACTGGGCCTAAAATAACCCAACATGTTAAAGCGACGATTGTTCTGGATCTTGTGGTTGATGTTGGGCTTGGCGGCTTGCGCCCCCAGCATCAAACGACCCGCCCCGGTCGAAGACCGGGCGGGGGCTTCGTCGCCCCGATCCCCCTCATCGCCCACCGCGATGCCCACCCAACCTTTGCCCCAGGTCGAGGGGGCCACCTACACCGTCCAACGCGGCGACACCTTGGCCAAAATCGCCCTCGACCATGGGGTGAGCTGGCGTGATCTGGCCCGCTGGAATCAGATCGACAACCCCAACCTGATCGAAGTGGGGCAGGTCTTGCGCGTGTCTCCCCCGGGCGATGCGGCCAACCCCCGCACGGTCACGGCGCGACCCCTGCCCCCGCAGGGGGCTCGGGTGGCCTCGGCTCCCATGGCCCCGATGCCCAGCCCGGCCCCGACGGGTTCCGCCGCTTCTGCCACACCCGCCTCGACCGCGCTCGACGATGCCCCGGCTTTTTTGTGGCCGGCACAGGGCCAGCTCTTGGGCGGCTTTGATGAGGCCCGAAACAAGGGCCTGGACATTGGCGGCAAGGCCGGTGATCCGGTGCTGGCCGCGGCCGATGGGCGCGTGGTGTACGCGGGTTCCGGGCTACGGGGCTACGGCAACCTGATCATCGTCAAGCACAACAACACCTACCTCACCGCTTATGCCCACAACCAATCTTTGCTCGTCAAAGAGGACCAGGATGTGAAGCGCGGCCAAAAGATCGCCGAGATGGGCAACACCGACGCCGATCAGGTCAAGTTGCATTTTGAAATTCGCCGCCAGGGCAAGCCGGTGGATCCGGCCCGCCTCTTGCCCCCCCGTTGACCGACCCTTTTCAGACACAGGGCCGCATCGGCCCGGCCCCACCATGACCGAGCCCACCCCCCATGACCCGCTGCAGGTCGATGCCTTGGACCTGGAGGGGCAGGGCATTGCCCGTCGACCCGACGGCAAGGTGGTGTTCATCGAAGGGGCCTTGCCGCTGGAGACCGTGCAAGTCCAGGTCCAGCGCCGAAAAAACCAATGGGAGCAGGGGGTGATGCAGGCCTTGCTCCAACCGGCCGCCTTGCGCGTCGTGCCACGCTGCCCGCACTTTGGCTTGCATGCCGGGGCTTGTGGGGGTTGCAAGATGCAGCACCTCGACGCCGCCGCCCAAGTCGCGGTCAAGCAACGCGTGCTTGAAGACAACCTCTGGCACCTGGCCAAGGTCAAGGCCGAGACCCTGTTGCCCCCCGTCCACGGCCCCACCTGGGGCTATCGCCACCGGGCCCGTTTGTCGGTCAGGCATGTGGTCAAGAAAGGACAGGTGCTGATCGGATTTCACGAACGGAAAAGCCGCTACATCGCCGACATGCAAAGCTGTGCCATCTTGCCCCCGCATGTGAGTGACCTGCTCTTGCCCTTGCGCGAACTGATCGGCAGCTTGCAGGCACGCGACACCTGCCCCCAGATCGAGCTGGCCTGTGGCGATTCGGTGACCGCATTGGTGTTGCGCCACCTCGAGCCTTTGAGTGCGGCCGACCAGCAGCGGCTGCGTGCCTTTGCAAGCGCGAACCCGACGGTGCAATGGTGGTTGCAGCCCAAAGGCCCGGACACGGTTCGCTTGCTGGATGAGGGGGGCTCACAGTTGGCCTATGGTTTGCCAGAGTTTGGTCTGACCATGCCCTTTCGGCCCACCGATTTCACCCAGGTCAACCCCGCCATCAACCAGGTGCTGGTCGGTGCCGCCTTGCGTGGCTTGCAAGTGCAGCCCACGGAGCGCGTCATCGATTGGTTTTGCGGCTTGGGCAACTTCACCTTGCCCTTGGCCACCCAAGCCCGAGAGGTGCTGGGCATTGAGGGCAGCGAGGCGCTGGTGCAGCGCGCGCGAGACAATGCCGCCTGCAACGCCGCTGTCCTGCGTGGCACGCCGCGTTTTGCAGCGCGCAATCTGTTTGACATGACCCCCGACGCCCTGGTTGCCGATGGCGTGGCCGACAAATGGCTGATCGATCCACCGCGCGAGGGGGCATTTGCGCTGGCCAAGGCACTGGCCGATTTGCACCAGGCCCCGCGCTCGGACTGGCAGCGCCCGTCGCGCATCGTCTATGTGAGTTGCAACCCGGCGACCTTGGCGCGCGATGCTGGGTTGATCGTGCACCAGGCCGGTTACCGGTGCACCCACGCCGGCGTGATCAACATGTTTCCGCACACCGCCCATGTCGAGAGCATGGCGGTCTTTGAGCGGGTGTGACCGCATCGCTCACGGCCGGTGGCGGTCCACATCGATGGGGCACCCCACGCGGGTGCGCATGATGCAGCCGCTTTTGGTCAGGGACAAAAAAAGGCCGACAGCCGTCGGCCTTTTGCTTCAAGCGGCGCGAGGCCGCCTGCGTTCAATCGCGTTCACCACCCATGATGCCCAGCAGGGCGAGCAGGCTCTGGAACACGTTGACCACGTCCAGGTAAATCGCCAGGGTGGCCGAAATGTAGTTGGTCTCACCCCCATCGATGACGCGGCGGATGTCATACAGCATGAAAGCGCTGAAGATCACGATCGCCAGGGTCGAGATGGCCATCATGCCAGCAGAAGAGCCGACAAAGGCATTGATCACGCTGGCGACCAGCAAGACGATGGCCCCGACAAAGAGCCATTTGCCCATGCCGCTCAGGTCGCGTTTGATCACCGTGGCCAGGCTGGCCATGACGAAAAACACGCCCGCTGTGCCGCCGAATGCGGTCATGATCAGTTGGGGGCCATTGCGAAAGCCGAGCACCGCCGAGATCAGGCCCGACATCATCAGGCCCATGAAGAAGGTGAAGGCCAGCAACACGCCAACGCCCTTGGCAGAGTCCTTGGTGCGCTCAATGGCGTAAATGAAACCAAAGGCCACGGCCAGGAACAGCACCATGCCCAAGATGCCCGACAGGGCCTTGTGCAGGCCGGTGGACACGCCCACCCAGGCGCCCAACACCGTGGGCACCAGGCTGATCGCCAACAGCAAATAGGTGTTGCGCAAAACGCGATTGCGGTCGATTGCACCGACACCCACGTCGCGGTAGGAAACGGTTTGGATCTGATCGCTCATCTGAGGTTCTCCGAAAGAAGCCTGCACATGCAGGCGCGTTCATTGTAAAGAATTGTTGATGGAGGGCAAGGGGGCCCGCAACACCTTGGTTCAAGTGGGGTTTTGGTGGCTTGCGCCCTGGATCGTTTCAAGCAGGATCTGACGCACCATGGGTGAGGGTTTGCGCACGAACAGGTCGAGCAAATGCCCCACATCTTGACGCGAGCGCGCATCGAGCTTGGACACCAGGCCCTCAAGCTTGTTCAGACAGTCGTTGACGGTCATCATTTCGGGGCACAAACGGCCCTCTTCCTGGGGCAGGGGGTTGAACGACCCCTTGCCGGTCGCCAGCCAGGTTTGCGAGACGCCGAGGGCTTTGGCGGCTGCCAACAGGTTGTGACCCCGCAGGTATTTGGACTTTCCACTCAACCAGCTGTGCACGCTGGGGGCCTTGACACCACAGGCGCGGGCCAGCTCGGCCTGACTCAGGCCGGCACGGCGCATGGCAAAAAGCAGGCGTTCGGAAAGCATAAGTGGATACTAACCATAAAAAATAAGATATAACTATTCATAATGGTTAGGTATTTCTAATGTTCCATCCCGGCCTTTCCGCGCCAGGGTGTCGCCCGAGTGGGCTCAACGGAGCGCGCGCGCCAGCCACGGGCGATATCATGCACGCCATGAAAACCAAACACACCCTCGAACTCTCTGAAGTCAAAAAAATCGCCGCCGCCGCCGAGGCCGAAGCCTTGCGCCACCAATGGGCGGTGTCGATTGCCATCGTGGACGATGGCGGTCATTTGCTGTGGTTGCAACGCCTGGACGGTGCCGCCGCCATCTCCTCTTACATTGGGCCGGCCAAGGCCCGCACCGCCGCCTTGGGTCGGCGCGAGACCAAGGTCTATGAGGACATCATCAACCAGGGGCGCACGGCTTTTCTGAGCGCGCCTGAACTCGAAGGCATGCTTGAGGGCGGGGTGCCCATCCTCAAGGATGGGCAGGTCATCGGCGCGGTGGGGGTCAGCGGGGTCAAATCACCCGAAGACGCTCAAATCGCTCGCGCGGGCATCGCTGCCTTGGCTTGACGCCACCCGGCACTGGAACTCAATACGACAGCCGTTCGGGTCGTATTTCCTGCAAGATGGTGGTGGCGATTTCTTCGATGCTTTTGGTCGTGGTCGAGAGCCAGCGGATGCCCGCTCGACGCATCATGGCCTCGGCCTCGCTGACCTCGTGGCGGCAGTTTTCCAGACTGGCATAGCGAGAGTTCGGTCGGCGTTCGTTGCGGATCTCGCTCAAGCGCTCCGGGTTGATGGTCAGGCCAAACAGCTTGGTTTTGTGCGGCACCAGGGCCGGGGGCAATTGGCGACGCTCAAAATCTTCCGGGATCAGGGGGTAGTTGGCCGCCTTCAGCCCGTGCTGCATGGCCAAATACAGGCTGGTGGGCGTCTTGCCCGAGCGGCTGACCCCGACCAAAATCACGTCGGCGATTTCCAGGTCGGTGTTGAGCTGACCGTCGTCGTGTGACAAACTGAAATTGATGGCCTCGATGCGGTCGCTGTATTGCTGGCTTTTGCTGACATCGGAAAAACGCCCGATGCGGTGATTGGATTTGATGCCCAGTTCTTTCTCCAGCGGGTTGACGAAAGTGCCGAACATGTCCAACAGCATGCCCTTGCAACCCTCGCGGATGACCTGGAGCACCTCCTCATTGACCAGCGTCGTGAAAACGATCGGGCGATTGCCTTCGACCTTGGCCGTGTGGTTGATTTGGTAAATGGCCTGGTGGGCCTTGTCGACGCTGTCCACGAAAGGCAACCTGACGTGGCGGGGGGTCATTTCAAATTGGGCCAGGATGGCGTTGCCAAAGGTCTCGGCGGTGATGCCAGTGCCGTCCGAGACGAAAAAAACGGTGCGTTGAGCCATATGCTTTGGTCGGGTATGGAGAGACGCGCCGACACCGGCGCGCGGGCCTTTACAATACAAACCATTATCCCCTCATTCACCATGACGACCCCCTTCGCACCCCTCAAGCAAGAACAACCCTTGCGTTGGCGCGTCGCCATGTTCACCCCAGTCCTGCGCAGGGACCTTGGGGCCGTCGCCGGTTTAACTTTTGGAGCATTGACATGTCAACCCTGTTTTCTCCGACCGCCCTGGTCGTTCCGTTTGAAAACCTGAGAATGTCCGACGTTGAGGCGGTGGGCGGAAAAAACGCCAGCCTCGGCGAGATGATCTCGCAACTGCCCCAGGGCGTGCGAGTCCCCACCGGCTTTGCCACCACCGCCCATGCCTTCCGGCAGTTCTTGGCCCACGACGGGCTGGCCGATCGCATCAACGCGCGCTTGGCCCAACTCGACACCGAAGACGTGCGTGCCCTGGCCGAAGCCGGGACCGAAATCCGGCACTGGGTCGAACAACAGCCTTTCCCGGCCGATCTTGAGGCCGACATCCGAACCGCGTTCGCCACCCTGAGCGCGGGCAACGCCCAGGCGTCGTTTGCCGTGCGCTCATCGGCCACTGCCGAAGACTTGCCCGATGCCTCTTTTGCCGGACAGCAAGAGACCTTTTTGAACGTGGTGGGCATCGATGATGTCCTGGTCAAGATGAAAGAGGTTTTTGCCTCGCTCTACAACGACCGCGCCATCAGCTACCGGGTCCACAAGGGGTTCGCCCATGCCGACGTGGCCCTGTCCGCCGGCGTGCAGCGCATGGTGCGCTCAGACCTCGGCGCGGCCGGGGTCATGTTCACCATCGACACCGAATCGGGTTTTGAGGATGTGGTGTTCATCACC
>JACCDX011193426.1_pt1 | contig 10141 bp, 13 predicted proteins | sample 7449681 | NCBI WGS metagenome assembly JACCDX01 (sample SAMN15323450, study PRJNA562643) | freshwater metagenome | isolation source: river surface water | place: USA:Blue River Watershed | collected 2017-08-18
GGACCTGAACAAACTGTTCAAGACGGCGTGGGAATTGAGTCAGAAGGTTCTGATCGATCAGGCTCGGGATCGGGGCTATTTCATCTGTCAGACCCAGAGCATGAACTTGTTCGTCGAGTCTCCGACGCTCGCAAAGTTGTCTAGCATGCACATGTACTCGTGGAAACAGGGTCTCAAGACCGGTCTGTACTACCTCCGGACGCGACCCAAGGCGGCGCCGATCCAAGTGACTCTCGAACCCGAGAAGGCTGCTGCGGCAACGGTGTGTCGCTTCGAACCCGGATGTAAATCGTGCGGCTCTTAAGAAAATGCACACAGAGTAAAGAAATAATGGTGCTCTGGCACGAGCACGGTCCGGTGACGAGCCTTCCCGCCCGGTTTCAGATACCGAGAGGCTACTGTGAGAATGGAATAAGTAACGAGTACAAGCTCGTCTATGTTTCCATAAAAGACGAAGAGTTCCTAGAATGGTTCAAGAATATTGAAAAGACACTGTGCCCTGAACCGTACGAGTCTCGGGTCAAGGACGGTCTACTTAACGTGAAATTCGTCGAAGGGTACACGCAGATTTTTGACGAGTCGAACAATCTGACTCTCAGCGACATGAACTTTGCGGGGAGCGAGCTCGATTGTTTGATTGACGTGGAGAAAGTCTACGGTCCTCTGAATGACAAGTACGGTCTCGTCTGTAAAATTTTCCAAGTTCGAGTCACGAAAGAAAAGTGTCTATTTACTTAGACATCTCCTCGTAGTGCTTCTGAGTGCGCTCGTACAGCTTCTTACCCTTTGCACCGACATTGAACAGAATCATCTCGCCCTTGTCGATGACACCCTCTTTAATTAGCTCCTCGCGAGCCTTTGCGGTCGCTTTGGCCCATGCGTTCTTCTTACCCATGGACGCCTTCTTCTTGGAGACGATCTCGTCGCTGCTCTTGGACACCTTCAGATCCTTGATCGTGAGACCTCCTGCTGTGTGGTGTGCGTCTCCGCGCAGAACCTCCAGACGGGAACCGATGGTTTTCATTTTTTATTATCATGTAATATTTAAAATGAGTGCCGAGACGGCACGTAACAAAATTAGGGGGTACAAGCGAAAGAACCGGAACCGGAAACCGCTCGCAAACCGTATCAGAAGCTGGGCGAAAAGTAGACCTGCTGTTGCCACGGTGACCACCACCCAAGTAGGAGGAAGAAGATTCAGATTTCCATTTTCGAATATGAGCATGCCTTCTTCGTTCGGAGGCGGATGGTGGAAGAAGACGAGTGCGGGACCCGTCGCCCCATCACCAGTGCCACCGCCAGGACCGGCACCAGTGCCACCTGGACCGAGACCTGGTCCAGGACCTGCCGGCGCCGCGTTAGCTAACGTCATAATATTGAACAAGAGACTACGGTACTATAAGAAGGGTATAAACAATAAACTGAGTCCAAAAAACAAACAGATTATTAACGCGCTAAGAAGAGAATTACCACCTGGCTTGTTGTCGGGTACCAAACGGTTTTTCGGTATAGGTGGTAAGGTTCCTTTATCCAAATTAGGATTACCTCCCGAAATTACACAGGATGAAATCGTTTCCGTATTAAAGAATCTTGGCCTCAATAAAAGCGTAAATATGTCGAACCGAGGAGGTGCACCACTGGCACCGGTACCGGGTCCAAGTGGTGCAATTGTTCCAGTGGGTCCTGTGATGAACAAGAACCAAAAAACTATTCGTAACGCTCGCAAGGCGTACTACAATAAACGTGCGTCAAATGCATCTTTAACTAGAAACAAAATTACAGGAAATTTAACCAGTAACGGTATTAACTCGGCGCTTGTAAGAAGACTTCTTGTAAACAACGCGAACAACATCAACAAGATTGCAAATGTCCTGCGTAACAAGAACGCCAGCGCCAAGTTCAAATTGGGTAACCTAAGAAGAAACGGTACTAAAAAGACTAACGCTGGTCTCGTGGAGTTACTCAATCATATAGGTCTCTCTAATCGGATCAACAGAAATAAAGCAGGTCCGGTTCAGCCAGTACCAGTGCCTGTGGTGCCAGGGCCAGGGCCCGCGGGAGGTTTTGTAGTGACACCCGAGATGAACGCGGCGATGAAACGAAAGAGGGTCCGCCGGGCGTTTTACAACATGCGTATGACAAACAACAAGATGTCTAAGGTGTCTCTGAATTTCCCAAGTCTGATAAACGACGCCTTAGCGCTGAAAGGAATGACTGCGAATCAGATTGCGTCGCTCACGAGCAACGATCGCAAGAACATAAACAAGATTGCAAAGGTGATGAAGAGTATCGGGTTTCTTTCCGGAGGAATCGGAGGAATCGGTGCAAAGAAACCGAGACATACGAATTTCCAGATGCAGAATAAACCGGAGAGACTCGTGGAACTCTTGAAGAATTTATCCTTATTGAACAAGGTAAATCTGAGCAACTTGAAACTCGAACCTAAGAAGATTGAGAAGATTATAGAGGTGAACAAACCGTCCATGTCAACCAGAATAAGAGTGAACAACAATAACAATAATAACGGAAATATTGGAAGATTACTGTTCGGGAGAAGAATCTCCGCAAACAGGAACTACAACAGAATGTTCAGAGAGAGGGAGAATAATTTAGAGAGGATTCTCAATCGTCAAGAGAGAGCTCGTAGAATGCGTGAATTAGAAGAGGAGGAGAGACTCACGCGCCCGCGTTACAATATAACGCGAGGACTACGCGTGAATGCCGGTCGGAGGAACAACGGTGGACTCGGCGGGCTCAGCGGATTCGGCAGCGGAAACAACGGCAGGAACCGCGGTGGAAATAACGGTGGACTCGGCGGGCTCAGCGGATTCGGCAGCGGAAACAACGGCGGGAGCCGCGGTGGGAACATGGGTTCTTCCACCGCCACTATGGCTAACAATCGCGGCGGAAACAACACGGGCCGTATCGGTGCTCCGATGATGAATACTACTACCATGAACAGAGTGCTCCAGAATAGCAACTTCAAGCAATTTTCCAACGCGTCCGCGAACGCGAACAAGAAGACCACAACCACCACCAAGAGACGCAGAATAGTGCGCGCAAAGGTTCTCAAAGATGTCGTCACTGAAATTCGCAAGAAGAAGCTGATCAGTCAGATCAAGAAGCTCGAGACGCCAGAGGACGAAATAGAGAAGGTGACTCAAAAGTCCAAGAAGAAGATGATCAAGTACCTCATAAAACGCATCAGACCGTACGTTAAAAAAAGAGTGACTAGTGCACCGGCGCCTTCTCCACGCAAGAACAACGCCAACGCAAACAGACTCTCACCCAGGGTCAACGTTCCTCCTCCCACAAACACAACCAGGACCAACGTCAACGTCAACAGAAATCTCTCGCTGCAACCAGTGCTTAAAGAAAATAGACCACTTGTATTTAAGAACGTGTTGTTAGATACAGGCGCGAGAAATGGAACAAGAAATCAAGGATTACGTCCGGCGAATGCTGGAAATACAAGAAGAAACACGGGTGCCTTCGCACCTTAGTATAACTACAATCACGAGTACGTTTTCTCTAGGGACCGTCATCGACATTCAGGATCTTCGCGAACGCATCAAGAGAAGATCCCCGTTTAAAATTCGCGAGAAGGAATCGTCTTCTCAGTGCGAGTGGACGCTCAAGGAGAATCGATTCTTCAACCAGATTACTGTCGAATACAGGGACAAGTACTCTAAAAAATCCATAAAAATTTTTCCAAACGGAAGCGTGCACGTCACAGGGTGCCCGACGACTATCGACTGTGCACGAGTCATGTCTCAGGTTGCCCTGTTCATAAAGACGTACACGGACAAGACAGTGACCCCTACAAACCTGAACATACGCATGATTAACGCAAATTTCTCGATGAACTCGATCCTGAATCTGAACAAGGTGACGACCATATTCGAGAACAAGCGATGCACAGTCTCGTTCAAGCCCGAGATTTATTCGGCAGTCCGCATAAAGTTTGTTCCTCCCGAACCCGGTATGAAGAAGATAACAGCCAGCGTATTCAGTTCAGGGTGTGTCCTCATAACAGGCGCTCAGAATCTGAGAGAGATTATCGCATCGTACAAGTTTCTCATCGACTCTCTCCAAGAGGCTTGTGTGAGGCCGAATATGACAACCAAGAGTTTTGACAGCTTTATGGGTGTGAAATTTGAATCGTGGAAAAAACATCTTCTTGGTACTATGTAAAAATAAATGGCAACGAGACTAGGCATGGCTGATAACGGCCGGTGCACCACTCTCTACGAGTCAGGTCGGATCCTGAACGACGGTATCCAAGAGAAGGCTGGTATCGACACGTTCGACAGCTACACGTACAGACAGTACCTCCAGCGGTCCAGCCCGGAGGATATCATCCCCGAGCCGACATGTTCCCTGTATTCCTATGTTAAGGATTTTGATATAGTTACAACTCAGAGCAAGCCCGCCGAGGATGCCGCAGAGAGTAGTGATTGATGGAAATATCGGTTCCGGTAAATCGACGCAACTGAAGCTCCTGAAAGAGCTCGGTCACAGTGTGTACTCTGAACCTATCCACGAGTGGCCCCTGGAACTCTTTTACAAGGACAAGTCGAGGTGGGGCTTTTTGCTCCAGATGAGTATCCTCAAGTCGTTCATGTCAGTGCCGAAAGACGGATTCTTTGAGAGGTCCCCGGAATCTTCTAAAAAGGTGTTCTGGAGAATGCTCAGGGACGAAGGTACGTGCACACAAGAAGAGGAGGATGTCTATTTTCACTATTACGACACGTGCTCGTGGAAACCAGACGTCCGTGTATACATCCGCACGACTCCCGAGGAATGTTTCAACAGGATCCAGAGCAGACATCAAGAAGGTGACTGTAGCATCTCACTCGAGTACCTACAAGACGTTCACAGGTACTACGAGGACTACACGAAAGACGACGAGACGGTGATCACAATCGATGGAAATAAAAACCCGGAAGAGATATTAAGATGTATTCTCAGCGCTGTTCAGGCATGAACAAGAACGGTACGAAATGTAAACGCACTTCGACGTGCAGGTGGCATCGTCTCGTGACGTGTCCGATCTGTCTCGACGAAGTTCAGATAAAAAACGTGCACACTACGGCGTGTAATCACAAATTTCACTCCGAGTGTATCATGAGGTGGTTCGTGACGTCCGACGACTGTCCGGTGTGCAGGAGCGAACAGGCGACGGAGCCGATAATCGTGTTCAAGAAGAGCGTCCACGATCGTATGGCGAGCGTCTATATGGACGCGATACGATCACTGGAGTCCGACGTCACCAGGTACAGGCGAATACTACGCGCAGTAAGGGACGATTGAAGATTCTTGTCTTTAAAGTAGTGGTGGTCATGCCGCAGTGTGAAGGGACGACTCAATCAGGTGCAAGGTGTAAGAGGACGTGTCACGAAGGAAAGACGAAGTGTCACATACACGAAGGTGACACGTGTCCCGTGTGCATGACCGCCATGACCCAGGAGAATTCCAGAAGACTCGATTGCGGACACACGTTCCACACGAGGTGTCTTGATCGGTGGCGACGCAGAGCGTCCACGTGTCCTATGTGCAGAACACCATTCGATCAACCTCAGTACAGAGTCAAGGTAACGGTCCAACCAATCGGATTCGAACAGGAGCTTGTCACGAGTAACATCCAGAACATCATAAACACGTTCGGACTAGACATTATGAATGCCGAGAGATTCTTCAGCACGATCAACTTTGACGTCATGAACATGTTTGATCTTCACAGCATTCTAAACAACATTGGATTTGAGTTTCCAATCCCGGCCGGTATGAACCATCCCGGCCCGAACGCAGAAGGCTGAGCAGAACTTCGTGTAGTTGTAGCCGTAGTCGCGATTCGCCCGACGAGGATCCGTGATGAGCTTACCGCTCGCATCGATCAACAGGGGACCGGTCGCCCAGCCCTGCTTGTGGGACCACGCATTCACAGGGAATGTTATTATCCGTCCGGGTTTCAGGACGGGACCGGAGTGTCTCATGTTCACCCTCATGTTCGAATTCGCAATCATTCCGTCATCATTCTTCAGAGGTCTAGTCTGGCGCCCCAACGCCTTCTTTATCGTCAGGGGAGACACCTTAAAGAAGCGCGCAAGACCAGTCACAGTATCCCCGGCCTTTATGCGATACCGCACAGCCTTGTGTTGCTTGTACCAGTGGAAATCACCTCCGAAGTTTCCGTAGTCGTTCGTCGGGGCGACGAACGCCATGACCTTGTAGTAGCCTCGCCGACAGACTTTGTTGGCGTCCCTGCACCGGTACACAGTCTTTGGATTGTCCGCCAGGACTCTGCTCACAAAGCCTCTGCAACTTGTGAAATTCGTATTCGGGAACTTTTTAGAAGAACGATCGCCAGGAACGCTCTTTTGGGGTCTCTTGCGATCGTCTCCGAACGCATAGTCGTAACAGTTGTCGCGCTCGCGACCCACGTCACCCCAGCCCATGTACGAGAAGGTTGGCTCGGCCCCGGAAAGTTTCAGGAGGCGCGGACGACGGACCACCTTCTTCTTCGTCGTCACCGTCCTCCGTCTTACAGCAGGCGGCGGCATTTTTTATTCTCAACAAATATATAAAAATGAGAGACATCCTTGCCTCCAAGACGCCCCAGGAGTTCATCTACAACGTTCTGATTTTCCTGCTGTACATTCTGATCCTGACCTTCGTGCTTCGGTACCTGTGGAACTCCACTCTGGTGAAGCACATCACCATCCTTCGCCCGGTGGATAGCCTGCTGAACACCTTCCTGCTCGCCATCGGTATCTCTCTGTTCAAGCTCTAAATTAAACAGCTAGCTGTTTAGGCTCTAAGCCCCATCAGTCTCTTTGCGATTGACGCAGCCGAGGTTGATTTCAGTCTGAATCTCTCCACGTAGCGTCCCCGTGCGCCGCGCCAACCTACAGGAAGCAAGCCGTGTATGTAATTCAGAACACACCCTTTGTACCCCCTCTTTAATAACAGATGACGTAAACTGTTCAGGAAAAAGTGCATATCATACGCAATACTCGTCGTCTTTGGTGCATTGAAACGCGACATACCAAAATCAATTAGAAGTATACGTCCTCTGTAAAAGAGTAAATTATCAAGGTGTAAATCCATGTGTCTAAAACCAGGATATTTTCGTCTGATTTTGTTCAGAATGAGACGAACGTTTCGAATAATCTGCATGAGCACTGAATCATACAATTTGGGTGTACGCATGAGCCATTTTTTGAGAGACATGCCCATTTTTCTGGTCCTCATAATTCCTTCGCTGTAAGACAGCGGTTCAGGTACGTATTTGGGAATGAATCCGTGTAGTTTTTTCTGTATCAAGTATTCTCGCCTCGAGACCCTACTCTTCGTCACTGCCATTTACTACTTGGTCGACAAAATCCTCGGTGAACGCGCAGCCGGTGAGCTCGGTCGTGGGCATCATCATGACCTGCTTCAGACGCACTGACAGACCGAAGCGATTGTCGATGATCCACACCTGGTTGAAATCGATGATCGTCTTGACGCGCTGACCCTTCTGGAGGGTATCGATCTCAGTTGCACACTTGCTCGCGTCGAACGCCTTGACGCTGAAGACGCCATCGCGGTGCATGACCTTGAGCTTCAGAGTCGGTGCGTACTTTCCATCCTTCGACTCGCGGATGCAGCTCTTGAACAGAGCCTGCTTGATCACATCTTCGCTGTACTTGCGTCCGAGAATCTCCTCGCTGTTGTTCGAGACGTGGTCGAGGATGATCTTCTCAATATCGCGAATCTTTGCGACAACCTCCTGATCCTCGAGGGAGACATCCAGACTGTAGCTCACGTTACCGGAAGATTGATCGGTGTACGAGCTCAGACCGAACGGCGCCCTCAGAACAGGCAGTTCGAAAAACACTTTGTTGCTCTCGTTGGCCACATTCACGTAAACCATCTTACCGCCCTTCGTATTCTTGCGAACGCCAGACAGAGTCAGGGCGGACGCGTCGAAAGAGTTCAGGTTCTTGACTACAGGAGAGGATGCCATTTGTTTTGCTTCTTACTTACTATAGGTTCCTTGTCTTTAAATATTTCTCTGTGCCTAGATGTAAAGAGTGATGAACCGCGACCCACTTCTGAATGCACTGAATGCGTACAACAGAGGAGGACGACCCAGAACGCGTTTTGGGAACGGTGGTCTAAACCGGGCACTCCTGAAAGCTATCAATGACGAGCTGACGAAAAATGTGCGCGCGGCAACGAATGTTGCACAGGGTGCGGCCGGTGCTACAGCAGTCGCAGTAGCTAACGGAAACAGGCCAGCTGCTACAAATAGTACCAATCAAGCACTCAATGCAGCTGCGGCGGCAGTCGCTGGAGCAAATGCACAGCCTACACAGAATACTGTAAACAACGCGAGGAGAGCCGTGAATGCAGCGGCACAAGCAGTGGCAGTAAACCCGACTCCGAATAAGAGATCAAGACTTAACGCACTAAAAAACAAGTTTACGAGACTTAACAAACCTCTGAATACCGCGGCGGCGAACGCAAACGCCGCTCGTAACAAGGGCCTCATTAATCAATATGTCCAAGCGGCTATGAATGCTCCGAATGCAAACGCTATTCAAAAGATATACAATGCCGCTAACAAGCTCGCAAAGAACAATAACAACAGAGCGAAAATTAACGTCATTCGTCAAATATTAGAAAATTCTAAGATCAAAGGGAACCAAGGTCTTGCAAACTTTGCTTCAAATTTACAAAATACCGAGAGAAATCTTCGTCTTAAAAACGCTCGGATAAGAAATAATCTTGAAAAAAGAGGCATACCTCTGAAAGACATAAACACCATAGTGAATAGTCTGAATCTCAGAGCAACTAACAATAAGATAAAGGCTAATGTTAATGCAGCGGTAGCAAAACGTAATCAGAATATAGGTTCAGCTGCGGCTAACGTCACGGCTGGTATCATAGGCAGAGTTTCAAACAAAATGACACTCGACCAGTTTCTTGCAAAACACAAAATCACGAGAGCGGGACAAACAATTAATCGTCCGAACCTGAACGCGACCAGACTCTTGAACGCTGGTAAAAATGGTCGATTTGGCGGTGCTTTTGCAGGCCGGTTAAGAAACTTACCAAAGAATCAATGGAATAGTATAATTGCAAACCTGAATACAGTCTTGAACGACCGTCTAAGCAACAATAAGAAACAGGCGTTCAGAAACGCTTACGTTTCAAAGTTCGGTCCAAGAAACTAAAAAATCTCTGTTGTAAGTAAAAATGTCCTCGTGTCCGTGTCTGTCCAACGAAAAGAAACTGTACATAAGCGTCCAGACCGCCGTCATAGCATTCGTGCTCTTTAACCCGGTGACGCTGAAACTCTTCGGTGGCAGTACTCAGTTAGCTGTTGCGATCGCCGCCGTGCTGTTCACTGTGATCCTGTATTTCCTCATGAGACCGACGTCACCGCCTAAAAATCAGCGTCAAACCGTACCTGGTCTCCCTCTTCTATGAGGTGCTTAGAGTACTCCCCGACGCGCTTCTCGAAAAAATTCGTCTTTCCCTCGAGCGAGATGTTCTGCATCCAGTCAAACGGACACGCGGTTCCCCAGATCGGTGCAAACCCGCACTGTTTCAGGAGACGGTCCGCAACAAACTCTATGTACTCGGACATTTTTACGGAATCCATCCCGATGAGCTTTACAGGCAGTGCATCGCACACAAACTCCTTCTCGATGGCGACGGCACTTTTCACGATGTCGTGGGCCGTGTCCTGTGTTAGTTTTGTGGTCAAGTGACTCAAGAGCGCAACTGCAAATTCCTGGTGGAGTCCCTCGTCCCTCGAGATGAGCTCGTTCGAGAAACACAGACCTGGGAGAACACCCCTGTTCTTGAGCCAAAACAGTGCGCAGAAACTACCGGAGAAGAAGATTCCCTCGACGCACGCAAATGCAAAGAGCCGTTCAGCGAATGTGCGTTGTTCCCTAGAAAACCACTTCATGGCCCACTCAGCTTTTTTAGATACGCACGGAACCGTGTCTATCGCCCGAAACAACCGATCTTTTTCAATCGGGTCCCGTACCAATTTATCAATCATCAAGGAGTACGTCTCGCCGTGGATCGTCTCGTTGAATCCCTGGTACGCGTAAAATGCCCTCGCCTCAGGAATCTGCCC
>JACCDX010099446.1_pt1 | contig 10139 bp, 7 predicted proteins | sample 7449681 | NCBI WGS metagenome assembly JACCDX01 (sample SAMN15323450, study PRJNA562643) | freshwater metagenome | isolation source: river surface water | place: USA:Blue River Watershed | collected 2017-08-18
CCCGCCGTGGGCGCCGACCCGGTGCCCGCCCCGGCCCCCGCGCCCGGACCTGCGCCGGCCCCGCTGCCGCAGACGGCGATGGGCACCAACTTCTCGGGCATGGAGTGGGCCAGCGGCGAGTTGCGCCGCGCGCCGCGCACCCGGCCCAACGTGGACTACAGCGTGCCGCGCGTGGCCGAGGTGGCCTGGATGGCCGCGCAGGGATTCCGGCGCAACCGCCTGCCGATCCAGTGGGAGCTGCTGCAGCCCATGCTGGTGGACACGCCCGCCAACGCCGCCGCCCGCGCCGCCATCGGCGAGCCGGGCGCGCTGCACCCGGCCTACGCGGGCGCCATCGAGCGGGTGCTGGACGCGCATGCGGCGGCCGGCTCGCGCTGCATTCTGGACCTGCACAACTTCTGCCGCTATACCGACTTCCGCTTCGGGCCCGACGGCGGCGTGGCCGGCCTGGTGCGGCCGGACGACCCGCTGCTGTACGCCTGGACCCGCGACCCCGTGCAGGTGTGGGAGCGCATCTTCGCCACCGCGCCGGGCGCTTCGCTGTCGATGGCGGCCTTCGCCGACCTGTGGGTGCGCATCGCCCAGCGCTGGAAGGACCACCCGGGCTTCGGCGGCTACGGCCTCATGAACGAGCCGCACGACCTGCCGCGCCCGGGCGACACCGTGGCCTCACCCGAGGGCTCGGAGACCGAGGACCTGATGATCTGGCCCGCCTACGCGCGCGTGGCCATTGACGCGATCCGCGCCATCGACCCCGGCGGCCCCATCTACCTCGCCGGCAACGCCTGGGGCGGCGCCATGACCCTGGGGCCGCGCTACAACCCGGCCTGGCCCTTGGCAGGGCGCAACATCATCTACGAGGTGCATGCCTACGTGGACGCCTACAACAACGGCGCCGGCTTCGACTGGGAGGTGGAGGTGGCCAAGGGCTACACCGCGCTGTTCGGCCACGTGCCGCTGTCGCCGGATACCGGCCTGGCGCGCATGCAGATCGCCACCGCGTGGGCCCGCCAGCACGGCCAGCGGCTGGCACTGACCGAGACCGGCATGCCCATCGATGACCCGCGCTTCCACGAGGCCTTCCGCCGCCTGGCCACCCACGCCTGGGCCGAGGGCATCGAGGTCCAGAGCTGGATGGGCGGCAACCACTGGACCGTGCGCAACCACGCCATCAACCACGCGCCGGGCTGGCACCAGCACCGCACGCTGGAGCCGCTGGTGGGCGGCATGCTCAAGTCCATCGCCGGCATCGAGGGGGCCACCCTGTTCGACGACGGCCCGGGCTGGCCGGCCGACGGCGGCGTGACCATCACCGTGTACGCGCGCGGCCACCTGCCGCAGCCGGTGATGCTGCAGGTGGCCTCGGACCAGGGCGGCCGCTTCAGCAAGGCCACGCTCACCCTGCCGGCCGGCCCCAATGGCGAGGACCGCTTCACCTTCACGCCCGAGCCGGGCCGCGTCGCCACGCTGACCTATACCGCGCTCGATCCCGCCGGCCGGCAGGTGCCGCCGCCGCGCAAGGTGTACGCGCTGGCGGACCCGGTGGGCCACGCCGTCACGCGGCTGGCCGACGCGGCGATGGCGCTGGTGGCGAAGTACGGCGCCTGCCACTGGGACCTGGCCCATGGCCACACCGACTACCTCGACGGCCGGCTGGCGCAGGAGGGCGACCCCGTGCGGGCCGTGGCCGACACCGGCTTCGGCTCCAGCCCCGGCAACGCGATGGAGATGCTGAACTGGATGAACCAGGACGGCCCCGGCATGGGCCCCCTGCGCCCGCCCGTGATGCGCACCGCGGGCGGCCGCCGGCGCTGCGACCTCTCGGCCCCCGGCGCCACCGGGCTGTGGTGCAAGAAGGTGATCCCCGGCCCCACCTTCCCGAACCCGCGCAACCGCATCCCCTACAACCTGGCCGACCCGCACTTCACGATCGCGGTGGTCAGCGTGCCGCGCGGCACCGACGAGGAGGGGACGGTGTTCCAGGCCTCGGCCGCAGGCGGGCACTGGTACTCGGAGCTGTGCTTCTTCCGGGGGCTGCCGCAGGCCAGGTGGCTGGACTCGCGGGGCGGGGTGGTGTGGCTCACGTCGCCGGACCGGCCCGTGCCGGGCGAGCCCACCGTCATCACGCTGGCCTATGCACCGGGGGCGCAGCGCCTGCGCGTCCACCGCACCCCCATCGCCAGCGGCACCGCCCAGCTCATGCCGACCCCGCTGGAGAACCTGCTGATCGGCTGGGGCTTCCTGGGCCGCCAGCCGCAGCCCGGCTTCGGCGGGCAGGTGTACGGCGTCATCACGGGCCAGGGCAGCCCGGGCGCCGCGGAACTGGAGGTGATGGAGCGCTACCTGCTGTCGGCGGCCGGCACGGCATCAACGGCCTGAAGCCGCAGCCCCACCCGCAGGCCGCGGGGCTCGCGGGCCTGCGCGAAGGCCTCGCCGCCATGGCGCTGCGCCACTTCCTGCACGATGGACAGGCCCAGGCCGCAGCCGCCCGGCAGCTCGCTGCCGCGCCAGAAGCGCTGGAACAGGTGGGGCATCTGCGCCGGGGGCAGGCCGGGGCCGTCGTCGTCCACCACCAGTTCGGCGTGGCCGCCGGTGGTGCGGTGCACCTGGACCGTCACCTCGGCGCCGCGGCCGGCGTAGAGGATGGCGTTGTCCACGAGGTTGGCCAGGGCTTCGCGCAGCAGCAGCCGCTGGCCCCGGACCATGACCTGCTCGTCGCCCTGCCAGCCCAGGTCCACGCCCGCGGCCAGGGCGCGCGCGGCGTTCTCGCGCACGGCATCGCGGGCCAGGGCCGCGAGGTCCAGCAGCGGCAGCCCGCCGCCCGCCTGCGCGCCCATCTCGCCCGCCGATTCGGAGCGCGCCAGCTGCAGCAGCTGGTGCACCAGGTGGGCGCTGCGCTGCGCGCCGGCCAGCACCTTCTGCAGCCGTTCGCGCGCGGGCCCGTCGCCCACCTCGCGCAGGGCCAGCTCGGTCTGGCCGATCAGGCCGGCCAGGGGCGTGCGCAGCTGGTGCGCCGCGTCGTTGAGGAACTGCTTTTCCTTGCGCTGCCCGCGGGCCACGGCCTCGAGCAGGCGGTTGATGGTCTGCGCCAGGGACTGCACCTCCTGCGGCGCGGACTCGGGCGCGATGGTGGCGGGCAGCTCGCGCCCGCCGCCGGTGTCGGTGCGGGCCTGGTCGATCTGCGCCTGCAGCCGCTGCAGCGGCGCCAGGCCGCGGCGGATGCCCAGGTGCACCAGGGCGCTGAGCACCAGGCCCATCAGGCCCATGGGCAGCAGCATGTTCTCCAGCAGCTCGCGGGCGATGCGCTCGCGCACGGCCAGGCTCTGCGCCACCTGCACCCGCAGGCGCTGGCGGGGGGACACGTCTTCGCTGCCGTACTCCACCTCCAGCAGCGCCACCCGCACGGGCCGGCCGTCCACCACGCCGTCGTACAGCAGTGTCTCGCCCGTCTCCACCGGCAGCAGGCGCGCGGGCGGCGCGGGCAGGCGGGTGTTGCCCAGCAGGAAGCTGCCGGGCGGCGCGGACACCATGTAGCCGACTCGGTCCGCCGGGTCCTGCTCGATCAGGGCCTGGGCCGCCTTGGGGAAGTCGATCAGCAGGCCGTCGCCGATCGGCTTGACCTGCCGGGACAGCGCCTTGACCGTCTGCGTGAGCGACTGGTCGATGCCGCGCTCGCCGTTCTGCAGGGCGATGCGCCAGGCCAGCACGCCGCCCATGAGCCACAGCACCAGCTGCGGCAGCAGCAACCACAGCAGCAGCTGGCGCTGCAGGGAGACGCCCCGTGCGGCGAGGGCCGCGGGCGCGGCCGCCGGGGCGGATGCGTCCGGCGTCACGCGCTGCGCTGCTCGAGCAGGTAGCCCAGGCCGCGGATGTTGCGGATGTTCAGCTGCGGCACGTCCAGCTTGCGGCGCAGGCGGTGCACGTACACCTCCAGCGCGTTGGAGGTCGCCGCGCCCGGCGCCTGCCCCGGCTCGGGCGGCCGGGCGTGCCAGGCGGCCAGCACGTCCTCGCGCGTGACCACCTCGCCGCAGCGCTGGGCCAGCAGGGCCAGCAGGTCCCACTCGCGCTGGGTCAGGTCCAGCGGCGCGCCGTCCAGCCAGGCGTCCTGGGCGGCCAGGTCGATGCGCAGCGGCCCCACGGCCAGCGGCCCCTCGGGCGCGGCCGCGCCCGGCCCGAAGGCCGGCAGCCGCGCGCGCCGGATCATGGCCTGCAGCCGCGCCTGCAGCTCGGCCATGCTGAAGGGCTTGGTCATGTAGTCGTCGGCCCCGGCGTTGAGCCCGCGCACGCGGTCGTCCACGCCTTCGCGGGCGGTGAGCACCAGCACGGGCAGGCCCGGCAGGCGCTGGCGCGCCCAGGGCAGCAGGTCCAGGCCGTCGCCATCGGGCAGGCCCAGGTCCAGCACGATGCCGTCCACCGGCTGCTCCGCCAGCACCGCCCGGGCGGCGGCCACGCTGCCCGCCGCGCACACGGAATACCCCAGCTGGTCCAGCTGGCCGCTCACGGCGTCGAGAAGCAGTTCATCGTCTTCCACGATGAGGATCTTGGGCATGGCGTCAGCATAGCAAAGGGCTGCCAAGGCCCCCCGTCCAGCCCGGGCGGCCGCCCCGCCGCCTGCTGCGGGGCAGGGGACGCCCCCACCCCCGTGTTTTCACCTAGTGGCGGGATTCGTTAAATTAATTAAATTAATTAATTGCGCGGGGCCGGGCGCCGGTGCGCCTTCCCCAACCCTCAACAACACCTGGAGACCCCTGATGTTCAAGCTTTCCACCGTCGCCGTCGTGGCGGCCCTGGCTGCCGGCACCGCTGCCGCTGGCGAAGTCGAAGTCCTGCACTACTGGACCTCGGGCGGCGAGGCCAAGTCGGCCGCCGAACTGAAGAAGATCATGCAGTCCAAGGGCCACACCTGGCGCGACTTCGCCGTGGCCGGCGGCGGTGGCGACAACGCCGCCACGGTGCTCAAGAGCCGCGTGGTCTCGGGCAACCCGCCCGCCGCCGCCCAGGTCAAGGGCCCGGCCATCCAGGAGTGGGCCGCCGAGGGCGTGCTGGCCAACATCGATGCCGTCGCCAAGGCCGAGAAGTGGGACGCCAACCTGCCCAAGGTCGTTGCCGACGTGATGAAGTACAAGGGCAACTACGTGGCCGCCCCCGTCAACGTGCACCGCGTGAACTGGCTGTGGGGCAGCAGCGAGGCCCTGAAGAAGGCCGGCGTGGCGAGCATGCCCAAGACCTGGGACGAGTTCTTCGCCGCCGCCGACAAGCTCAAGGCTGCCGGCCTCATCCCCGTGGCCCACGGCGGCCAGAGCTGGCAGGACTTCACCACCTTCGAATCGGTGGCCCTGGGCGTGGGCGGCGCCAAGTTCTACCAGGACGCCCTGGTCAAGCTGGACGACAAGGCCCTGGCCAGCGACACCATGAAGAAGACGCTGGAGACCTTCCGCCGCGTCAAGTCCTACATCGACCCCGCCGCCCCCGGCCGCGACTGGAACCTGGCCACCGGCATGCTGATCCAGGGCAAGGCCGGCTTCCAGCTGATGGGTGACTGGGCCAAGGGCGAGTTCCTGGCCGCCGGCAAGGCCCCGGGCAAGGACTTCCTGTGCGCCGCCGCCCCGGGCACGGCCAATGCCTTCACCTTCAACGTGGACTCGTTCATCCTGTTCAAGCTCAAGGACGCCGGCGCGCAGAAGGCCCAGGGCGACCTGGCGGCTTCCATCATGAGCCCCGAGTTCCAGGAGGTGTTCAACCTGAACAAGGGCTCCATCCCGGTGCGCCTGAACATGGGCATGGCCAAGTTCGACGACTGCGCCAAGCTGTCCGCCAAGGACTTCGTGGACACCGCCAAGACCGGTGGCCTCGTGCCCTCCGTGGCCCACGGCATGGCCATCCGCCCGGCTGCCGAAGGCGCGATCAAGGACGCCGTCAGCCAGTTCTGGAACGACGACAAGATGTCCGTGGCCGACGCGATGAAGAAGATCGCCTCCGCGGCCAAGACCAAGTAAGGCCCGCCTTCCAGCCGGACCCGGCTCCCGCTGCGCCACCCCCCGCCGGATGGAGCAGCGGGCCGCCGACACCTTCCCCATGAAAAATTCCGTCGAACACTGGCTGCCCAAGGTGGTGGTGGCCCCGGCCTTCGTGCTGGGCTTCGCCTTCATCTACGGCCTGATGATCTGGAACGGCGTGCTCAGTCTCACCGTTTCGCGCATGCTGCCCAATTACGAGTGGGCCGGCCTGGCGCAATACGCCCGCCTGTGGGAGATGGACCGCTGGTGGGTCGCGCTCAAGAACCTCGCCGTCTTCGGCGGCGGCTACGTCGGCGGCTCGCTGGTGATCGGCGTGGTCCTGGCCGTGCTGCTGGACCAGAAGATCCGCGCCGAGGGCGCGCTGCGCACCATCTACCTGTACCCGATGGCGCTGTCCTTCATCGTCACCGGCACGGCCTGGAAATGGCTGCTCAATCCCGAGCAGGGCCTGCAGGCGCTGGTGCGCTCCTGGGGCTTCACCGACTTTACCTTCGACTGGCTGGTCACCACCGACATGGCCATCTGGTGCATCGTCATCGCCGGCATCTGGCAAAGCGCGGGCTTCGCGATGGCGCTGTTCCTGGCCGGCCTGCGCGGCATCGACGACAGCATCATCAAGGCAGCGCAGGTGGATGGCGCCTCGCTGCCCCGCATCTACTGGCGCATCGTGCTGCCCAGCCTGCGGCCGGTGTTCTTCTCCACGCTGATGGTGCTGTCGCACCTGGCGATCAAGAGCTTCGACCTGGTCATGGCGCTGACGGCCGGCGGCCCCGGCTATGCGACCGACGTGCCCGCCACCTTCATGTACGCCATGTCCTTCTCGCGCGGGCAGATCGGCCTGGGCGCGGCCAGCGCCATGATGATGCTGGCCACCGTCGCGGCCCTGGTCGTGCCCTACCTGTACAGCGAACTTCGCCGCCGCCCCCATGACCGCTAAACCTTCCCTCACCGCGGGCCGCGTGCTGGTGTACGTGGTGCTCGCCACGGCGGCCCTGTTCTTCCTGCTGCCGCTCTACACCATGCTGGTCACGTCCTTCAAGACGGCGGCCGAGATCCGCGAGACCAGCCTGCTGGCGCTGCCCGCCAGCCTCAACCTGGAGGCCTGGACGCTGGCCTGGTCCAGCGCCTGCACGGGCGTGGACTGCAACGGCCTGCGCCCGTTCTTCTGGAACTCGGTGCAGATGACCGTGCCGGCGGTGCTGATTTCCACCCTGTGGGGCGCCCTCAACGGCTACGTCCTGAGCCTGTGGAAGTTCCGCGGCAGCGACGTGCTGTTCGGCCTGCTGCTGTTCGGCGTGTTCATGCCATTCCAGGTGGTGCTGCTGCCCATGAGCCAGGTGCTGGGCACGCTGGGCATCTCCAGCAGCATCGGCGGGCTGGTGCTGGTGCACTGCCTGGCGGGCCTGGCGGGGACTACGCTGTTCTTCCGCAACTACTACAGCGCCATCCCCGCCGAACTGGTGAACGCCGCGCGCATGGACGGCGCAGGCTTCTGGCAGATCTTCTGGCGCATCGTCTTCCCGATGTCCACGCCCATCCTGATGGTCACGCTGATCTGGCAGTTCACCAACATCTGGAACGACTTCCTGTTCGGGGTCGTTTTCTCGGGCACGGACTCCAAGCCCATCACCGTCGGCCTGAACAACCTGGCCAACACCTCCAGCAGCGTCAAGGCCTACAACGTGGACATGGCCGCCGCGATCATCGCCGGCCTGCCCACCATGGTGGTCTACGTGCTGGCGGGCAAGTTCTTCGTGCGCGGGCTGACCGCCGGCGCCGTCAAGGGATAAGACACACCATGGCATCCTCCCTGAGCATCTCGGGCATCAACAAGCGCTTCGGCCGTGGCGACAAGCAGGTCGAAGTCCTCAAGCGCATCGACATCGACGTCGCCCCCGGCGAATTCCTGATCCTGGTGGGCCCCTCGGGCTGCGGCAAGTCCACGCTCCTGAACATCATCGCCGGCCTGGACGAGCCCACCGAGGGCGAGATCCGCATCGGCGAGCGCAACGTGGTGGGCGTGCCCCCGCGTGACCGCGACATCGCGATGGTGTTCCAGAGCTATGCCCTCTACCCCACGCTCACCGTGGCCGACAACATCGGCTTCGCGCTGGAGATGCGCAAGGTCCCCAAGGCCGAACGGCAGCAGCGCATCGCGCAGGTCGCCGCCATGCTGCAGATCGAGCACCTGCTCGATCGCCGGCCCAGCCAGCTGTCAGGCGGCCAGCGCCAGCGCGTGGCCATGGGCCGGGCCCTGGCGCGCCAGCCGCAGCTGTTCCTGTTCGACGAGCCGCTGTCCAACCTGGACGCCAAGCTGCGGGTGGAGATGCGCGCCGAGATCAAGCGCCTGCACCAGGCCAGCGGCATCACCAGCGTGTACGTCACGCACGACCAGGTCGAGGCCATGACCCTGGGCTCGCGCATCGCCGTCATGAAGGGGGGCGTCGTGCAGCAGCTCGGTACCCCCGACGACATTTACCACCGCCCGGCCAACACGTACGTGGCGACCTTCATCGGCTCGCCGACCATGAACCTGGTCAAGGGCCGCGCGCAGGGCGGGCGCTTCGACGCCGACGGCGGCGGGCTGGCCCTGCCGGGCGCGCCCGGCGACGGTGCGGTGACCCTGGGCGTGCGCCCCGAACACCTGCTGCTGGACGAGGCCTCCGCCTGGCGCGGGCGCGTCAGCGTGGTCGAGCCCACCGGGCCGGACACCTACGTGGTGGTGGACACGCCCCAGGGCGCGCTGACCCTGCGCTGCGGCGCTGAGACGCGCCTGCAGCCGGGCCAGGGCGTGGGCCTGGCCGTGGACACCCGCCGCATCCACTGGTTCGACACCGGTACGCAATCGCGCATCGGCTGAGGCGCAGCCCCGGGCTGCGTGACAATCCGGCCATGAGCATCCGCCTTCTCGCCGACATCGGCGGCACCAATATCCGCCTGGCCTGGCAGCCCCAGGCCGGCGCTCCCGCTCAGGACGTGCGCGTCCTCCAATGCGCGGACTTCCCCGACGTGGAAGCCGCCATCCGCCGCTACCTCGCCGACACCGGCGCGCCCGCACCCGCACGGGCCGCCCTGGGCATGGCCAACCCCGTCACGGGCGACGAGGTGCGCATGACCAACCACAGCTGGCGCTTCTCGCAGCGGGCGCTGCAGCAGGCGCTGGGCCTGGAGCGGCTGGTGGTGATCAACGACTTCACCGCGCTGGCGCTGTCCCTGCCCGCGCTGGACGCCTCGCTGCTGCGGCAGGTGGGCGGCGGCGCGGCCGAGCCGGGCGGCGCCATCGGCCTGATCGGCGCGGGCACCGGCCTGGGCGTGTCGGGCCTGGTGTTCCCGCACGGCGCGAGCCCGCCGGCGGCGCTGGCGGGCGAGGGCGGCCATGTGACCCTGCCGGCCGAGACGGAGATCGAGTTTCGCGTGTTGCGGCACCTGCAGCAACGCTATGGCCATGCCTCGGCCGAACGGGTGCTGTGCGGCCAGGGCCTGGTGGACCTGTACCACGCGCTGCGGTCGATCCGGGGTGGCGGGGCCGCTTACGTCCAGCATGCGGCGCAGGTCACCGCGGCCGCGCTGGAGGGCTCGGACCCGCTCGCCGTCGAGGTTCTGGCGATGTTCTGCGGCTGGCTCGGCTGCGTGGCCGGCAACCTCGCGCTCACCTTGGGCGCGCGCGGCGGCGTGTACATCGGCGGCGGCATCGTGCCGCGCCTGGGGGGCTGGTTCGACCGTTCGCCGTTTCGCGAGCGCTTCGAGGCCAAGGGCCGGTTCCGCGGCTACCTGCAGCCGATTCCCGTGTGGGTCATCGACGCCCAGGCGAACCCGGCGCTGCTGGGGCTGGCCCGGGTCCTGGGTGACGACTGAGGCTGTCCAGCATGCGGGCCCGCGCGGACCCGTCGCCGTGCCGGATGTCCTGCAGGTGCTCGGAATAGGGCAGCGACCGCGCGGGGGGCACGGCCTTGGACGCGGCACCCGGTGTGGCCGGGGTCATCGGCGCGGGCGTGGCGCCGGGGGGAATGCGCAGGGGGGGCATGCGGGGCTTTCCTTGCGGGGACACCTCAGGCCCCGAGCAGCATCGGGTAGGCCGGCAGGCACGGCGCCTGGGGCAGCTCGTCGGACACGTACTGCTGC
>JACCDX010284935.1_pt1 | contig 10139 bp, 8 predicted proteins | sample 7449681 | NCBI WGS metagenome assembly JACCDX01 (sample SAMN15323450, study PRJNA562643) | freshwater metagenome | isolation source: river surface water | place: USA:Blue River Watershed | collected 2017-08-18
CTCCATGATGCGGGAAATGATGTTCTCTTATGGGGTCGCAGCGAAGAAGTTGTAGGCGAAATAAATACTTCACATACCAATAAGAAGTATCTTGAAACCCATATTTTGCCTAAAGAATTGAGAGCAACTTCCAGCATTACTGAAGCCTTCTCTCATTCCCATATTTATGTTCTAGCAATCCCTGCTCAACAATTGCGATCTATGCTTGAAGAGTGGAAACCTCTGATAGCTGAAAATGCCATTGTTGTGAGCACGCTCAAAGGAATTGAAATCAGTACTCAGATGAGAATGACTGAGATTATTGAACAGATGTGGGGAGTGGGCTCAGTAGGCGTAATTACCGGTCCAAACCTTGCAGATGAATTAGTTCTCCGCCAGCCTGCAGGCGCTGTTGCAGCTGCAGCTTCACAAGAGTTAGCTGACTTTATTCGTGAGCTTTTCCGCACTCCGTACTACCGCACCTACACCTCTACCGATGTGATGGGGTGTGAACTTGCTGGAGCAATTAAATCTGTCATCGCACTCTCAGTGGGTATTTCTATCGGAATGGGCTTTGGTGAAAACACTCAAGCGATGCTCATCACTCGTGGCCTCAATGAAGTGGCTCGTCTCTGCGCAGCCCATGGCTCTGATCCACTTACGGCAGCAGGTCTTGCTGGAATGGGTGATTTAGTGGCAAGTTGTGGCTCGCCACTTTCACGCAATCGAACCTTTGGGGAGGTGTTAGGCCGCACGGGTTCCATGGAGACTACGCGTGCTCAAGTGGCTAAGACCGTTGAAGGTGTCGCCTCTGCTGGAGCTGTAGTAGAAATCGCCCATCGCGTGGGAGTGGAAGTACCAGTTATTGAATCAGTAGCAGATATTGTTAATGGCAACCTCACACCAGATCAGGCGCTCCAGCGTTTGATGGAGATTACGACGAAGGCGGAGAATTTCATTCGATGAAGCGTGTAGCAATTCTCTGCGGCGGACGAAGCAGCGAACATGAAATTTCTTGCATATCTGCAGGTGGAATAGTCAGCGCTATTGATCGCACTCTCTTTGAGCCAGTATTAATTGGAATAACAAAGAGTGGGAAGTGGGTTCACCTACCTCTAGATTACCCACTTCAGATTAATGATGGCGTCCTACCTGTTGTGTCAGAGGATGCACCACCTGTAGTTGCAGATGTTGCAGGTTTCTCTGTCGGGGGAGCGAACCTGAATATCGATATTGTCTTCCCAGTTCTTCACGGCCCATATGGTGAAGATGGAACAATTCAAGGTCTTCTTGAAATGGCCGATATGAAGTATGTGGGATCTGGAGTTCTAGCATCTGCCGTTGCAATGGATAAATCCTTTGCAAAGCTGATTTTCGCCTCTCATAAAATCGCTGTTGCAGAAGGAATCACGGTAACTGATGAACAATGGAAGAAGAATGCGGCGCAGGTAACTCACGATGCTTCATCTCTTTCATACCCTGTATTTGTGAAGCCTGCTCGCGGAGGATCAAGTCGAGGCACTACTAAGGTCAAGGCTGAGAGTGAGCTCGCCTCAGCGATTAATGAGGCTTTCAATTTTGATACCAAAGTAATGATTGAAAATGCGGTAGTGGGCTCTGAGATCGAATGTGCTGTGCTTGAAATAAAGGGTGTTCCAACAGCATCAGTTGTTGGAAAGATATCTATCGATCCAAAATTCGAATTCTATGATTTCGAGGCCAAGTATCTAGATGGTGCAACAACTATCGAATTACCAGCACCGATAGATAAGAAGATTAGCGATGAGATTCGAGTAAAGGCAGTGGAGGCTTTTAAAGCTCTCGATTGCAGGGGATTAGCCCGCGTGGACTTCTTCCTTACCCCTAATAATGAAATTATTATCAACGAACTTAACACGATGCCAGGTTTTACAAGCACATCAGTATTTCCCAAGATGTGGGCTGCAACAGGGCTTTCTTATACTGAGGTTATTACGGAGTTGCTCAGCCAGTAACAGGGCAGGTGAGAGTGCGAGTGATTCCAGGAACAGCTTGCACCTTAGCCAAAATCAAACGACCGAACTCCTCCATGGAGGCAGCCTCTGCTCGCATGATCACATCGTATGGACCTGTAATTCCTTCGGCGAGAGTAACGCCAGGAATTGATGCAATAGCGGAAGTAACAGATGATGCCTTGCCGACATCGGTTTGAATCAAGATATATGCCTGTACGCTCATACGCGCACGGTACCCCATGAGATAGGTTTCTGACTATGGAATTCTCAGAAGAGCAGGTCATTGCGCTCTTGGCTGAGATATTTTCCAGTAGCGATCAGCGAATTTCAGTCGGTATAGGCGATGACGCAGCCGTAGTGCAAGGCAGCAATGAGCAGATTCTCACGACCGATATAGCCGTTGACGGGGTTCACTTTAAGAAAGAGTGGTCCACCGCGTTTGAAATCGGCCGTCGTGTAGCAGCTGCCAATATCGCAGATGTGATGAGTATGAACGGCAAGTGTGAATACTTGCTCGTTGCTGCAACGCTTACTGGAGCTGAGAGTCTTGAATGGATTGCAGATCTTGCCAAAGGTATTCAATCCCAGGCAGATGAAGTGGGTGCTCTCGTTGTTGGAGGTGACTTGGCGCGTTCTGAAACGCTCTCCATCACAATTACAGCGGTGGGTTCGACTTCAAAAGTCATTACTCGAAAAGGTGCTCGAGCGGGAGATTGGATTTATCTTTCATCGCTCACGGGATGGTCGGCTGCAGGGTTAGAAATTCTCAGCCGTGGGCTCGCACTAAGGTCTGAAGAAAGCATGAAAGCAGTGGCTGAATACAAATCGCCAACTTTGGATATAGATCTTGACTTCTCTAAGGCCACTTCAATGTGTGATGTGAGCGATGCGTTAATCATTCAAGGCCAGCAGATGGCGAAGGCATCTCAAGTCAGATTTGAATTTGATGGGGAGTTAGCAGCAACTAATCAAGAGTTTGATCAACTGCACTCACTTTCCATGGAAATGGGAAGCGACATCTGGAATTGGATATTGCAAGGCGGGGAAGATCATGTGTTGCTAGCAACGGGAAATGATCTTCCTGGAATATGCGTGGGAAGGGTTGTAAAGGGTGAAGGATTTAGCGCTATCTATCGGGATGAGGAAATAAAAATGGCCCCAGTTTCCTGGAGCCATTTCAAGTAAGAATTAATTAAGCGCGAGCAACCTTGCCAGCCTTGAGGCATGATGTGCAAACATTCTGACGCTTAGATGCACCCTTAACGAGTGTCTTCACACGCTGGATATTTGGATTCCAACGACGACGAGTCTTCACCTGAGAGTGTGAGACATTGTTTCCAAAGCTTGGGCCCTTGCCACAGATGTCGCATGTTGATGCCACAGCGGTACTCCTGACTAAATTGGTTGCGCCCGATCGCGGAGGCGATGAGCAGGGAGGAAGGGTATCAAGAGCAGGGGGAGAAGAGCCAATCCGCATCGCAGGAGTGCTAGCCCTCAGCGCTTTGAGCGTGAAAAACAGGGGTGTGAGGCGAGCTACAGCAAACTCGCTCACTTTCATAGGCGCAAAGGCGGAAGATAGAGGCAACGCAAATACATGGGCGCTGATGCCTATGTGAGAAACGGAGAGTTTCATGAACGCCCTCGATTTAGCGAGATGGCAATTCGCGATTACCACCGTCTACCACTTCCTCTTCGTGCCGATCACAATCGGCCTTGGATTCTTAGTGGCAGGCCTCCAAACAGCGTGGTATCGAAAGAATAACCTTAAATATTTACGAGCTACCAAATTCTTTGGCAAGCTCTTCCTGATCAACTTCGCCATTGGCGTTGTGACAGGAATAGTTCAAGAGTTTCAGTTCGGAATGAACTGGTCCTCTTATTCACGATTTGTGGGAGATATCTTCGGCGCTCCTCTTGCAATGGAAGGCCTTCTTGCCTTCTTCCTTGAGAGCACTTTCCTTGGTTTATGGATATTTGGTTGGGACAGACTTCCGAAGAAGGTTCACCTTGCAACTATTTGGCTTGCATCTTTTGGAACTCTTCTCTCTGCTTATTTCATCTTGGCAGCGAATTCATGGATGCAACATCCTGTGGCATACAAAATTAACCCAGAGAAGCATCGTGCCGAGCTCACAAATATCTTTGAAGTATTAACTCAAAAGACTGCAGTTGTCACATTCCTGCACACAATCCCTTCTGCAGCTTTTGCTGCAGGTGCATTTATGGCAGGAATTTCTGCTTACCTGATCTTGAAGAAGAAGGATGTGGAGATGGCAAGGCCTACGATGAAGTTGGGCCTCATCACCGTCGTTATCTCCTTTCTTCTCATTGGAATCACTGGAGATGTGATTGGTAAGGTCATGACCACTCAGCAGCCAATGAAGATGGCTGCAGCTGAAGCGCTTTATGACACTACAGAGTCAGCACCATTTTCTATCTTTACTGTGGGAACTCTTGATGGTTCACGATCTGTCTTCCAGATCGATATTCCTTCCATGCTGTCATTTCTTGCAACAGGAGATTTCAACTCCACAGTCAAGGGTGTCAATGATTTGCAGGCGGAGTATGAGCAGACTTACGGACCTGGAAACTACACACCAAACATTCCATTGGCATATTGGTCATTCCGACTCATGATCGGTTTTGGAGCTCTCGCATTCTTCCTTGCAATCTTTGTCTTATGGAGAACTCGTCGCGGGGGAGAACTTCCGCAGAGCAAATGGTTCTTGCGTTCCATGGCGACAATGCCCTTTATCCCACTCCTTGCAATCTCATTTGGATGGATATTCACAGAAACAGCTCGTCAACCTTGGGCGGTATTCGGTCTGATTAAGACTGCAGATGGCGTGAGCGCAGTTGTCTCGCCAGGCAGCGTGCTCTTCACCATGATTGTCTTCACTCTCCTCTATGGAGTATTGGCGGTCATCGAAGTTGGATTGACTCTCAAGGTCATCAAGTTAGGACCTGCTCCAGAAGTAGATTATGAAAATCCAGAGTTTGGCGGCAGCGCCGACAAACCACTCGTGATGAGTTACTAGGAAAGGAATACGACAATGTCATTTGAAACAACATGGTTCCTTCTCATTGCAGTGTTATGGGTGGGATATTTCATTCTCGAAGGTTTTGATTTCGGCGTGGGAGTTCTCCTTCCCTTTGTCTCCAAGAATGAAGCTGATCGTCGTGCGGTACTGACGACCCTCGGCCCAGTCTGGGATGGCAATGAAGTCTGGGTTCTTGTTGCAGGTGGAGCCACCTTTGCTGCATTTCCTGAGTGGTATGCAACTCTCTTTAGTGGTTTCTATCTTCCACTCTTTCTGATCCTTGTAAGCCTGATTGTGCGCGGTGTGGCATTTGAATACCGCAGCAAGTATGGAAAGGCACAATGGCGTCAGCGTTGGGATATAGCAATTGTGATCGCATCATTTATTCCAGCTCTTCTCTGGGGAGTTGCCTTTGCCAATATCGTGCGAGGCGTTCCAATCGAGATGTCTGCAGATAAGAATCTGGAATATGTGGGTGGATTCTTCAATCTTCTCAATCCTTATGCACTCTTGGGCGGCGTGGTCACTCTCACCGTATTCCTCACACACGGAGCGGTCTTCTTGGCGTTGAAGACTGATGGGGAAATTCGTGAGAGATCACGCGCCCTGGCACTCAAACTCGGTCTCATTGCTGCAGTTTCTGCCGTGAGCTTCTTGGCATGGACAAATATCTCTCTGCCTGAGTTCAATGGTCTGGTCTTCGGACTTTCAATAGCAGTTGCTCTTCTGTGGGTGGCAGGACTTCTTGCCACACTCAAGGTGCGTGAAGGCTGGGCATTTATCTTCTCTGCCGCCACCATCGCAACATTTGTGGCAACTCTCTTCTATGCCCTTTATCCCCGAGTGATGCCAAGTTCAATTGACTCTCGATTTGATCTGACTATCACCAATGCAGCGAGCACTCCCTACACTCTCAAGGTAATGACCGTCGTTGCACTGATCATGACTCCATTGGTCTTGGTCTACCAGGGATGGACATACTGGGTATTTAGAAAGCGCGTGAGTGCACACCAGATTGTTAATCCTGAAAAGGGAATTCTGGATAGCACTTCGCATATATTGCACCAGTGAAGTTACAAGACTTGCGGCTACTGCTCTCTTTGGGTAGTAGCCGCAAACTTTTCTTTGGTGCGATTCTGGGAGCACTCATCTCTGCAGCAATCGTTTTAGCAAATGCTTTTCTTATTGCTTCCATCATTGTGGGGATTATTTATAACCACCCCAGCGTGATGGAACACATCATCGTCCTTGCCATCCTGTGGGCGTTCCGAGGTGCATGGACTTCACTCTTTGATCGATGGGCATCTGGCAAAGCGAGTGAACTTAAATCTGCATTGCGCTCAAAGGTTCTCACATCACCTTCGATTGTCATTTCGCACTCGTCCTCCGAAATCACCACCCTCCTCATTAAAGGTGGAAATTCACTGGATATTTATCTTGCGCGTTTTCTGCCACAGGTATTTTCTGCGTCCATTACTCCGTTTGCAGTGATTGTGGCAATTGCTGTACAGGATTGGCTTTCGGCTCTTATCGCAATCCTCACCTTGCCCCTGATTCCATTCTTTGGAGCGCTCATAGGGCGATATACAAGCGAAGCTGTCAGCGCTAAATGGCAGTCGTTGGGCACACTAGGAAAGTATTTTGAGGACTCACTCCGCGGCATCCACACCTTGTCTATCTTTGGAAGGCTGAAGAGTCAGGGAGAGCGAATTGAGGAGATGGGAGATCGCTACACCCAAGAGACGATGAAGGTGCTTCGCATCTCATTCCTATCGGCGCTTGTTTTGGAACTTGCAGCCACTATCTCTGTTGCAGTGATTGCAGTCTCTGTGGGACTTCGCCTTGTCAATGATTCGATGCAGTTCTTTCCAGCCCTCTTGATTCTCATTTTTGCTCCAGAGATTTATTTTCCACTCAGAAATGCAGCATCGCTCTTTCATGCCTCCGCCGATGGTGGGGCTGCACTTTCAGAGCTCACCGCCATAATTCAGAACGATCAACCGCTCAATACTGGGGGAGTAAGACCAGTTCAAAGAATAGAAAGTATTCAATGGAGCCAATGGAGTCCGCCATTTGAAGGAGTTAATTCCACATTGCCTGCTTTATCTGTGAGGGCTGGTAACGCTGTGGTGATTCGAGGGGGTTCGGGCCTAGGGAAGACCACATTTCTCAGTCAACTCTTGGGAATTACTCGAGCAAATGGAATATCTATCAATGGAGTCGATCTTTGCGAATATGAGACTTCTCAGCTACATCGGTTAATTGGATGGATTCCACAACTTCCATCATTGACATCAGGAACTCTGAGAGAACTCTTCCATTTGGTTGATGGCGTTCTTACGGATGCAGACATCACCCAGGCGCTGATTGATGCAGGACTTGAACTTTCTTCCCTTGGCTCAGGGCTTGATACTCGCATTGGTGGATTAGGGGAGAAGAGCGCTGAACTCTCTGGTGGTCAGATAAGAAAGATAGCTATTGCACGAGCACTTATTCGCAGACCCGCACTGATTATCGCCGATGAACCCACTGCAGATTTAGATCCAGAATCAGCAGAACACATTTTGAACCTGCTTTCAAAGAAAGCGAAAGAAGGCTGCATCGTGATTGCCGTTCTGCACGCACCAGATCACCGCATTGAAGGCGCAGAAGAAATTGAGATGGTGCAGCGATGAAAGCAAAATGGGCAATGCCGCTAGCAATTGTCTTGGGTGCTGCAGCTCTTATTGGTGGCACTGGGCTTACTGTGTCGAGTGCATGGTTAATTACTATGGCAGCACAACACCCTCCCATCTTGGTACTGGGCGTCTCTATTGTGTTGGTGAGATTCTTTGGAATTTCACGCTCAGCTGCTCGCTATGGCGAAAGAGTTATAAGTCACGAAGCCATCTTCTTAAAGCTCTCATCGATTCGTCGAGAGATTTTCACCGCCCTTGCAGGAAGACTCAATAAAGAAGATATTGCTGGGAATGTGAAGTCAGCTATTGATGATGTGGAGAGGGCCCAAGAATATTATCTACGCATCACCCTTCCGCAATTTGCCGCAGCAATCTCAGGTGCAACGGTATTTCTTATTGCTTACTGGATAGAGCCCTCCTATCTCTTTGTGGTCATTCCCCTGCTTTTCATTTATGCGGTGTTGATTCCACTGCTTACTCATCGCCTGATCGACCCCATTGCATTATTGCTCGAAGATGGTGAATCTGATTACGCACGATCTATCGGCGCTGCTTCTCAAGCTTCGATAGAGGCAGAGGTGTATGGATATGGTGAACTTCTTCGCAAGCAACTCCACGACGCAACCGAGTCCCTGCGCCAAGCTGAAGCAATTTTGTATAAGCGAATCAGTGCCTTGCAGGCGATAGCAATCTTCTCGCTCGGTGCAGCCCTTGCGGGATCGGTATGGATCGGATACTCGCAAGATGCAATATCTGCCATTGATGTCTCGATGTCTATATTCCTGCTTCTTGTGGGATTCGAGGGTTACACAACTTGGTTTCCCAATTTATTTATTGCAGGAAAGAATAGAAGAGCAACTCAGCGAGTCGATGAACTCAGAGCACTGCCTCAAAGTGAACCAACAAGTTATGTGAGGCCAAAGGGGTTGGAACTTGAATTAAAGGGTTGCTCTGCATTCTGGGATCACCCGATAGTTGCTCCGATTTCAGTAAAAGTAAGCCGTGGAGATGTACTCGTCATCTCTGGTCCTAGCGGTGTTGGCAAATCCACTCTGGCAGCTGCGCTCTTTGGTTTTGCTCCCTACGAAGGTTCCATCACGGTAGGTGGCATCGAGGTATCGAACCTGGAGACTGGCGTGATTTCTGGCACCTTGCAAGGGGGTCACATCTTTAATACGACTTTGCGCGAAAATCTACGCATTGGCAATCCAGATGCAAGTGATGCGGAACTGCAGGCGATAGTGGACAGGCTTGAACTCAGCTCGATCTCACTCGATGAATTATTGGGGGAGTTTGGTCGTGCCATCTCAGGCGGAGAAGCCAAGCGAGTGTCGATTGCCAGAGCGCTCCTGTCACAGGCTCCCATCCTTATTCTGGATGAGCCGTTGGAACATCTTGATAGCTCCTTAAGCGAGCGTGTGCAGAAAGTAATCAATGACGCCTGCCGCGAGAGAATTCTCATAGTTATCACACACGCAGCATGGCTTCAATACTCACATAGTGTCGTACTCACGAGAGAATAACGCCATGGCCACCTTCGACTCCAAGCTCAGCGCGGTAGTCGGAGATAAGACCGCTAAGGCTTTCGCCGATATCTTCGGTTATCGCACAGTGGGCGATCTCATCCATCACTTCCCGAGGCGTTATCTCGTTCGCGGAGAGCTCAGTGACATTGCCGCTCTCGGCGAGGGTGATGAGGTAACGATTCTCGCAGAAGTATTTAGCGTTCAAACTCGCCGCTTCTCTCAGCGAAAAGGAAATTTGCTAGAAGTCGTTGTCACTGATGGAACTGCAAAGCTCTCTCTGACTTTCTTTAATCAGGCTTGGCGTGAGCGAGAACTTAAAGTAGGAAGACAAGGCCTCTTTGCTGGAAAAGTAGGGGTCTTTAATGGAAAGCGTCAGCTCTCTCATCCAGAATATGAACTGCTACCTGATGGAAGTGATGTGGACTCTGCTGTTGATAATTTTGCTGGAAAGTTTCTCCCTCTCTATCCATCCAGCGGAAAGCTCCCATCGTGGAAAGTTTCACAATCCATAGATTTGGCGCTAGCTGCACTGGAAGATCTTGAGGATCCAATCCCTAGTTCAGTGCTAGAGAAATTGAAATATCCAACATTGCAACAAGCGATTGCTCAAATACACCACCCTGTCGATTTAGATTCTGCTGAACTTTCTCGTGCTCGCCTCACATTTGATGAAGCGCTACTGCTGCAACTCCTCTTGCTCAAGAGAAAAGAAGATTTAAAGGCGCTGGAAGCAGTTTCCCGACCTTTGCGGGGCGGTGGAGTTCTAGAAGCTCTTGATTCACAGCTGCCATTTGAGCTCACCGCTGGTCAGAAGGCAGTTGCTGAAGAACTCTCGGAAGATCTCTCTGCTTCGCACCCTATGCATCGACTTCTGCAAGGCGAAGTTGGTTCGGGAAAGACTGTCATTGCACTTCGTGCCGC